>Ga0187771_10000016_pt1 | contig 72463 bp, 70 predicted proteins | sample 0116_SJ02_MP15_1_FD_133139 | JGI IMG/M metagenome (GOLD analysis project Ga0187771, IMG submission 133139) | Tropical peat soil microbial communities from peatlands in Department of Meta, Colombia - 0116_SJ02_MP15_10_MG | ecosystem: Environmental > Terrestrial > Soil > Wetlands > Peat | place...
AGATCGCGAAGCCGTTGTCCTCGACGACGTAGACGACGGGGAGGCGCAGCCGACAGGCAGTGTTCAGGCTTTCCCAGAACTCGCCCTCCGAGGTGGCACCCTCGCCGAGCGAGACAAAGGTCACCTCGTCGGCGTGGGACTCGAGGCCGGCGAGGTGGTGGGCGGCGAGGTAGCGTCCGGCCTCGGCGCAGCCGATCGCCGGCAGGCACTGGCTGCCCGTCGCGCTCGACTGGGTGACGATGTGGAGCCCGGGGTTCCCCCAGTGGGAGGACATCTGGCGTCCCCCCGAGGCCGGGTCGGCCGCTGCCCCGACGCACTGGAGGAGCACGTCGTAGGGGGAGACTCCGAGGGCGAGCACGAGGGCGAGGTCCCGGTAGTAGGGGAAGAACCAGTCGTAGCCAGCCCGCAGCGACCGGGCCAGGCCGACGAGGAGAGCCTCGTGACCCGCTCCCGAGACGTGGAAGTACGCCGCGCCTTGGCGGTGGATCATGAGCTCGCGCTCGTCGACGGCCTGGGCGAGGCAGACGAGCCGGTAGTCCTCGATCGCCTCGGCGACGGGGATCCCCCGCCAGGTTGGCTCGGCGGAGCCGGCCTTGGGGCTCGTGGTGACGGCGAGCGCCGGGGGCTCCTCCTCCACGTCACGCCGATCTTCCGGACCAGAAGGCGTCGGCGTCATGATCGCTCGCCGCTCCCGTGCGCCCGTTCGCCCTCGAGCCTCTGGTCGACCGTTTCCGGTGGGACGCCCGCGGCCATCGGGCCACCTTACCGATCCGGGCGACTCGCTCGCGTGACACCCGAGGGGCGATACCGCTCCGGGTCCGGGCGGTCTAGCATTGGTCGCGCAACGAGAGGAGGGCCTGTGTCTGCAGGCGTGTTCGCCAATGTCTTCGGGCCGGACGGTCTCATCATCATCGCCGTCGTCGTCATCGTGTTGCTCTTCGGTGGCAGCAAGCTGCCGGAGCTGGCCCGCGGCCTCGGTAGCGCCTCACACGAGTTCAAGAAGGGCCTCGCCGAGGGCGAGGAGTCCTCGAAGGCAGCCGACGCGGCGAAGACCCCTGAGGCGCCGAAGGATTCCGAGGCGCCGAAGGACTCGAGCGGCAGCTGATCGACGCCGGCACCGGAGGCGGTCGATCGTCGGTGCGCCCCGGCCGCCCTTTCTCTGAACCGGGAGCGAAGAGGGGTCGCGCGCGTCGGCGGGTCCCTTTCCTCGGCCATCAGGTCGCGGAGTACGTCGTCGCCATCGCGCTGATCGCGGTCGGCTTCCACCTCTCCGGCGGGGCCGAGACCGCGCTCGCCGCGGCCGGCATCTTGTTGCTGGTCTTGAACGTCGTCACGGTGGGTCGGTTGAGTGCCGTGGGACTGTTGAGCCGACGTGCTCATCACATCGGGGATTTCGTCGTGGCGGCAGTGCTGATCGTCGTGCCGATCTTCGAGTACTCCCGCCTCCATGTGGCCGGCGTAGCGCTCGCCGAGGGGGTTGCGATTCTCGTCTTGTGGATCGAGCGTTCGACGCTGTACATCGACAAAATCCGCAGCCCCCGACCCGGGAAGGACCCGGAGCGCAAGTCGGTGTCGCGCGTTCCGAGCACTTTCGAGACCGCCGGGATCGTCGCCGGCGCGCTGGCGCCGGAAGCGGGTCGTGCCGCGCGTCGGGCGGCCCGGCGGATCGGCGTCGTGACCGGCGTGACGAAGCGTGTCGTCAGACAGCGCCGTGCCGCCCCGTCGGATCCGGGGGACTGATCAGCCTCGGCTTGCGAGCGGAACGCCCTCGTCGTCGCGGTCGAGCCCGCTTCGGACTTTCCCGGGGCGGCACCGGCGCTGTCGCGGACGGCGGAATCCGGCGATGGCGCTAGTGGGGGGCTTTCAACCGGACGAGCCCCTCCTGGACGGCGCTCGCGACGAGACTGCCCTCGGCAGAGAACAGCAAGCCCCGAGCCAGTCCACGGCCACCGAAGGCGACGGGGCTCGTCTGGTCGTAGAAGAGCCATTCATCGGCCCGGAAGGGCCGGTGGAACCACAAGCTGTGGTCGAGGCTCGCGCCGACGAAATGCTCGTCGAACGGGGTTCTGCCGTGGCGCTGCAGGATCGTGTCGACGAGCGTCAGGTCCGACGCGAACGTGAGGATCGCGGCGTGGATGAGCGGATCGTCACCGATCGGACCCGTCGCGCGCAGCCAGAGCTGTTCTTTGTCGGAGGGCGAACCGTCGCGTTGCCACGGGTACTCGGTCACGAAGCGGATGTCGAGGCCGTAGGTGTTGGCGAACACTGGCGCTGGTTCGTCATCTCGCGCCCGCAGGGCCTCCTCGAGGGTCGGGAGCTTCTCCGGGTCGGGGACGGGGGGAATGCGATCCCCGTGGACGAGGCCCTCCTCGTCACGGTGGAACGAGCACATCAGCCCGAAGATCGTCTTGCCGTTCTGGATCCCGATCACCCACCGGGTCGTGAACGAGGCACCGTCGCGAATCCTCTCGACCTCGTAAAGGATCGGACGGTGCGAGTCACCGGGTCGCAGGAAGTAGGCGTGCAGTGAGTGGACTCGTCGCGCCCCGACCGTCTGACCCGCCGCGACGAGCGCCTGCGCGGCCACCTGACCCCCGAAGACCCGACGCCACGACTCGTCGAGGCTGGCGCCGCGGAAGATGTTCTCCTCGATCTGCTCGAGTTCGAGAAGGTCCCCGAGCTGCCCGTTCTTTGCGCTCACGTTGAGACGGTACACTCGCGGGGTCATGCGTCAAGCGCTCTTGCACCCGTTCGTTTTCGCGCGGGAATTCCCGCGGAAGCCGAACTTCAAGAAGTACTGGCGCTTTGCGTTCGTCTCCGTCGTCTCGACGGCCCTCACGCTCGTCATGCTGTACCTGTTCTTCCGGGTGCTGAAGGTCGGATCGGCGGCGGAGAGCAACTTCATTGCCACGTCGATCGCGACGGCGCCGGCGTACTACCTCAACCGCACCTGGACCTGGGGCAAGACAGGCAGGTCGCACGTGATGCGCGAGGTCGTCCCGTTCTGGACGATCGCCATCGTCGGGGTCGTGCTTTCGACCGGGGCCGTGCACCTCGCGGCGGTGGAAGCGCACCACATCACGCATTCGCACATGGGCGTCACGATCCTCGTCGAGTTCGCGAACTTCTTCACCTACGGCGTGCTGTGGGTCGGCAAGTTCATGATCTTCAACCGCTATCTGTTCAGCACGCCGGACGCCGTCCCCGGCTCCGGCGACGTCGGTCCGGGTGCCGACGAGATCGCCACGAAGGAACTCAGCGCGGTCTAGGCAGCCCGGCGGAACCGGGCCGGCGTACGCCGCCGCCGTCTCGCTCCGTGGGCGGGTCGGCGGGAAAACCCGCCGAAGTGCATCGCCCATCCCAGGGCGACAAGGAGCGCCGATCCGACGAGCACCGGCAGGTCGCCGAACCGCTCGTAGAGCGTCGCGCCCGTCCTCAGGGCGAGGGAGGTCTCCAACAGATCCGGGCTCCCGAGTTCGCTCTCTAAAGCGACGACCCCGTCGGGGCGAATGACCGCCGAATAGCCCGTCGTCGCCGATTGGACGAGGTCACGGCCCAGCGCGATCGCTTCCAGCCGCGACGCCGCGAGCTCAGCCGCGGGGATGACGTCGGAGGAGTACGAGGCCGTGTTCGTCTCGACGACGAGCAGCTCGCCACCGGCCCGCACGCCCTGGCGGGCCCGATCGGCGAAGAACGCTTCGAAGGAGTTGAGGATCGCGACGCGTCCCGCCGGGGTCGCGAGCTCCCCGTCGTTGTCCCCGACGATCACGTCCCGGGGGATCGCCGTGAGACCCGCGATCCGGGAGAAGACAGGGCGCCAGGGCACGTACTCACCGAAGGGCACCGGATGGTTCTTCTCGACGGACCCGAGGATCCTGCCGGACGGCCCCCAGGCGACGATCTCGTTCCGGAATCGGGACGATCCGACCGGCGAGGTCACCCCGGCGAGGAGCGTCGTGTCGAGTCGGCGGGCGAGGGCCGCGAGCTCCTGCGCCTCGGGCGAGCCCGCGAGTGGTCCGGCGAGCGGAACGGTGTCCTCGGGCCAGACGACGAGGCTGACAGGCGGCCGGACCCCGGATGTCACGCGCCAGGTCGCGGCGTAGACACGACCGCTCGGGGTGGCCAGAGAACCGATGCCGCGCCGTCCCCCTCCCTGGGCGATCGCGACCGAGACGACGCCGTGTGGCGGTCCGCCGTCCGGGGCCCAGGCGGCGAGACCGCTGACGAGGACGACGAGTCCCGCAGCCGCCAGTCCCGCCAGCGCGTTGCGCCAGGGGAAGGATCTCGCGCCGACGAGGCGCGCCCAGGCGGCGGAGGCGAGCACGGCGAGGCCGGCACCGGCGAGAGAGAGCGCGACGACGATGAGAAGCGGCCCGCCAACCCGGGCGAGCCCGGCGAGCGGCCCGCCCGCCTGGCCCCAAGCGGTGCTGCCGATCGGCAGCCCGCCGAAGGGCCAGCGGTCGCGCCCCCATTCCAGGATGGAGAGCGAGCCCGCGAAAGCGAGGATCCGTCCGCGACGGGGCGGGACGGCGGCGCAGGCGGCCGCGACGAAGCACGCCTCGAAAACGACGAGGGTGACGTAGCCGAGCCCGGTGAACTCGAGGGCCCAGACACAGCCGATCGTGAACTGGCCGGCGCCGACGAGGAACCCGGACAACGCCCGCGCCCGCACTGGCTGACCGGAGATGATCCAGGCGGCACCGGTGAGCCCGAGCGGGGCGAGCCACCAGGGTCCGAAGGGCGGGAGCGAGCAGCCGATCAACCCCCCGGCGAGAAGCGCGAGTGCGGCTCGGCCGGCGAGTTTCGGAGCGCGGGACAACGCCGACGGGCCCATCAGCCCAGGGCAGCGCCCAAGGCTGCCGCGGCGCGTTCGGCCTGGACGATGCACGCGGGGATTCCGATGCCGTGGGCCCAGGCGCCGGCGAGGGCGATCGGCCCGAGATCCGCGGCGAGAGATTCGATGCGCGCGACCCGCGCGCGGTGTCCGACGACGTACTGCGGGAACGACTCCGGCCAGCGTTGCACGAGGGCGTCGAGTGGTGTGGCGCCGATGCCGAGGATCGTCGCGATTTCGGATCGGAGCCGTCCGACGAGCGCCTCGTCGTCGAGCGCGAGCGCGCGACCGTCCCCGTGGTGTCCGGCGGACGCCCGGACGACGATCTCGTCCGGGCGCGCCGAGCGGGGCCACTTCGACGAGGTGAGGCTGAGCGCCGTCGCGAGCAACCCGTCACGGCGGGGGACGAGTACCCCGCTGCCGACGAGGGAGCGCGTCGAGTCGGCGAGGACCGTCGCCGGCCAGGCGAACGAGACGGTGACGACGCCCGCGTACGGGATGGTCGCGAGCAGGGCGGCGAGCTCCGGCGCCTCCGCGGCGACGATCTTGGCTGAAACGTGGCTCGGCGCGGCGAGGACGACGCCGTCGCAAGCGAGCTCGGTCTGTCCGAGATCGACCCGCCAACCGCGGCCCGCGGCGTTCCGGCGGATCGACCCGACCGCCGTGCTCGTTCGGATCTCAACGCCTCGCTCCCCGCAGTCCTTCTCGAGTCGGCGCGCCAGCGCTTCGAGCCCGCGGCCGAGACCGAGGAAGATCGGCGACGTCCGGGTCTGGGGCTTCTTTCCTTTGCGCAAGTAGGAACGGAGGGCGAGGAGCACGGACCAGCGTCCGGCGATCGCGGCGGCAAGCTCCGGCGCGGTGGCGGCAAACGACAGCTGTCGTACGTCTCCGGCGTTGATTCCGCCGAGGAGCGGGTCGACGAGCGTCTCGACCACCTCGCGCCCGAGGCGCCGGCCGACGACGGTGCCGACCGAGAGATCGACGTCGGGCGACGTGGCGTCGGCGAAACCCGCCGGGGTGACGCGTCCCCGGGGGACGAGGTCGGTGGCCGCCCGGGCGATCGCCGCCGGGGAGACGACGCCCGAGCGCAACAGCGCGACGAGGTCGATCGGGATCCCGAGCGCGAGACCCGGGGGGAACGGACGCAGCGTGCCGCGCGCCCAGATCGCGGCGCGCGCGGTGGAAGGGGCGATGAGTTCGTCGCCGAGGCCGAGTTCGCGGCAGAGGCGCTCGGCCGCTGGGTTGCGGGTGATGAAGACGTCCGGTCCGAGGTCGAGGGGGCACCCCCGGAACTCGGCGGTACGCATCTTGCCGCCACAGGCGCCGTCGGCCTCGGCCAGCACGACGTCGTTGCGCGCGGCCAGCGCCCGCGCCGCGACGAGACCGCTCACGCCGGCACCGGCGACGAGGACGAGTCTCCGCGGCGCCCGTCGGTCCATCGTTCAGGACCGGGTGCCCGGATCGGGGTCGGCCGCCACGGCGAGCCGCGCGAGCAAACCCGCCAGCCGGGGGTCGTCGTTGAGCGAAGCCGCGCGCACGAACCCCAGCCCGAGCTCGGCGGCGCGAGCGGCGGCCACGACGTCGAGGTCGTAGCAGACCTCGAGGTGGTCCGAGGTGAATCCGATTGCGCAGACGACGACCGCCCGCGCGCCTTCGCTGGCGATAACCCCGAGGGTCTCGACGATGTCGGGGCCGAGCCACGGCTCCTCGGTGCGCCCTGCGCTCTGCCAGCCGGTCCGCCAGCGAACGAGCCCCAAGCGCGCCGCGACGAGCGCGGCGGTCTCGGCGACCTCTTCGGGGTAGCGGTCCCCTCGGGACAGGATCCAAGCCGGCAGGCTGTGCGCCGTGAACACGACCTCGATACCGGGGGCCGGCCGGCGACCGAGCGAGGCGATCGCCGCCGCTGTGCGTCCGGCGAGAAGCTCGACGAGCTCGGATTCGGCGCCCCATCGCTCGACGAACGCCACGGCGACGCCGCGTGCCGCAGCCCGCGTCCGCGCCCGTTCGATGTACTCGCCGACGCTCGCGACGGAGTAGTGCGGCGCCAGGACGAGCCCGACGATCGCCGACACTCCTTTGTCGGCGAGCCTGTCGACGGCGACTTCGATCTTCGGGTCGGAGTGCTTGGCGCCGTAGGCGGTGCGGAAGTGGCCCGGAGCTTCCTCGTCGAGCGCCTTGGCGATCGCCGCCACCTGCGCGGCGGTGCGCTGCGCGAGCGGCGACACGCCGCCGATCGCCGCGTAGCGGGACCGCAGTTCGGCGAGTTGAGCCGCGGTCGGCGGCCGGCCACGACGGATGTCGGTGTAGAACGCCCCGATCTCGTCCGGGCTTTCCGGCGTGCCGTACGCCATGACGAGAACTCCGGTCGTCATCTCCTACCTCGCGGCCCGTGGCGCCGCGGCGTGGACAAGTTCGACGAGGCGCGCCAGCACGTCGGGGTCGGTCCCCGGCAGAACACCGTGGCCGAGGTTGAACACGTGCCCGGCGGCCGCCCGGCCTTCCGCGAGCACGCGGCGGGCCTCCGCCTCGGCGGCGTTGAATCCGGCGAGACACACAGCGGGGTCGAGATTGCCTTGGAGGGCCGTGCGCGGGCCGACCCGCGCGGCAGCACGATCGAGCGGCACACGCCAGTCGACGCCGACGACGTCGGCGCCGGCCGCCGCCATCAGGTCGAGAAGCTCCCCGGTGCCGACGCCGAACACGATGCGGGGGACGGCGAGGGGCGCGAGACCGCGGAGGATCCGGTTCGTCCCGGGGAGGGCGAAGCGCTCGTAGTCGGCGCGCGACAGGCCCCCCGCCCAGCTGTCGAAGAGCTGAACCGCGCTCGCCCCGGCTTCGACCTGACTGCGCAGCGAGGCGAGCGCGATGTCGGCGAGCCGATCGACAAGCTGGAACCAGGTCTTCGGGGCGCGGTGCATCAGCGCTTTGGTCCGAGCGAAGTCGCGGGAGGGTCCGCCTTCGATGAGATAGCTCGCGATCGTGAACGGCGCGCCGGCGAAGCCGATGAGGGGGACGTCAACCGCAGCGACGACGCGTCGAACCGTCTCGAGAACGTACGGCGTGTCGGCCAACGGGTCGAGATGTCGAAGCCGTCCGAGGTCTGAAGGTTCGCGAAATGGTTGGGCTACGACGGGTCCCGTGCCCGGGACGATCGTCACGTCGAAGCCGATTGCCGCGAGCGGAACCGTGATGTCGGAGAACAGGATCGCGGCGTCCACGCCGTAGCGGCGCACGGGCTGGCAGGTGAGCTCAGCCGCAAGCTCTGGGTCTCGCACCGTGTCGAGGATGCTGGCTTCTCCCTGCAGGGCGCGGAACTCGGGGAGTGAACGTCCAGCCTGACGCATGAACCACACGGGCGTGCGGGCGACCGGTTCGCAACGGCACGCCGCGAGGAAGACCGAGTCGGCGAGGGGCACCCAACGACCCTACCGCCACGAACCGGCCACACCTGGGGCGATTGTGGCCTTCCGGCGCTTCGGCATCTCACGGTCAGGTCAGGTCCGTGGGGCGTCCGACCGGACGATCGAGCCGCCGAGGCACCCCCCGATTTGCGACGGGCGCGCCCACCAGGGGCTCGCCTCTCGGCGCGACTCGGCCGGGTGTCTTCCGCGGGCGCTTTCGGGAGGTCATGATGTCGCGATGATCGATCACTTTTCTATCCAGTGCTCCGATGTCACCAAGAGCATCGCCTTCTACGACGCCGTCCTGGCGCCGCTTGGAGGGGGGCGGGCGATGGACTTCGGGGAGGTCGTCGGCTTCGGGGTCGGCCAGCAACCGGTGTTCTGGGTCGGCCCGCTGGAGACGGGCGAGGGTTTCCGCGAGTCCCACATCGCGTTTCACGCCGCCGACCGGGCGGCCGTTCGGGCCTTCTTTGACGCTGCCGTGGCTCAGGGGGCCGAGGTGCTTCACGAACCCCGGCTCTGGCCCGAGTACCACCCCGGCTACTACGGCGCTTTCGTCCGTGACCCGGACGGCAACAACGTCGAGGCGGTCTGCCACCTACCGGAATAGCGGCCGTTCGGCTCCGCCGGTCCTTGACGATTTCTGTCTCTGGTGAGCGTTGTCTGTGAGGACGATGTGAATGGGCACGCGTCGCCCGCCCGGCGGGCGGGCCGACGCGGTCTGCGCCTGTTCTCACCCGCCTTGCTTCTGCGGCGCGCCAGGCCGGATGAACGAGAGCGCCGGTGTCGCGCGACGCAGGCCTGATCGCGTCGTCGCTCCCCAGGCAGCACCGATTCTTGCAGGTAAGCGCTAGTTTTCCGACATTCGGAGCCGGTGGTGGGACTCGAACCCACGACCTGACGATTACAAGTCGTCTGCGCTTCCAACTGCGCCACACCGGCGTTGGTCGCGAGCATCGCGCCGAAATCGCGAGCGCGCGAAACATCGGGTCCACATTGACGTCCGAGCGGAGGGGGCTACCCAGCGCCGCGAACCCACTAGACCGCGAAGGTGCCGACTCGACTAGGCTTTGCGCTCGCCTAATCAGACTACAAGTGTCATGACGTTGTGTCGCGCCCCGGCTGGCGTCAGCCGATTTCGCCGGCCCCGAGGTCTGCGGTGCCGCGTTACCAGCGTGAACTGAGCAGTAACTGGCACATAACAGGAAGGACATCCCGATGCGGATCCTCGTTCTAGGAGGCGACGGCTACCTCGGATGGCCGACCGCGCTCCACTTCTCCCAACGCGGTCATGACGTCGGAGTCGTCGACAACCTCGTCCGTCGTCACTATGACGACGAGATGGGCTCGAACTCTCTCGTCCCGATCCGTCAGCTCCACCGGCGCGTGGCGACATGGAAGGAAGTCAGCGGGCACACGATTGATCCTTTCATCGGGGATCTGAACGACTATCCGTTCTTGTTCGAGACGTTTCGTTCCTTCGAACCGGACACGGTCATCCACTTCGCCGAACAGCGCAGCGCGCCCTACTCGATGATCGACCGGAAACACGCGGTATACACCCAAGTGAACAACGTCGTCGGTACGCTCAACCTGCTTTACGCGATCGCTGAGCTCAACCCGGCGGTCCACATCGTGAAGCTCGGCACGATGGGCGAGTACGGCACGCCGAACATCGACATCGAAGAGGGGTTCATCGAGATCACGCACAAGGGTCGGACGGACGTCCTGCCATATCCGAAGCAGGCGGGTTCCTTCTACCACCTGTCGAAAGTGCACGACAGCCACAACATCCAGTTCGCCTGTCGGATCTGGGGCTTGCGTTCCACTGACCTCAACCAGGGCGTCGTTTACGGGCAACAGACGCCCGAGACGGCGATGCACGCGGATCTCGAAACCCGATTCGACTACGACGGGGTGTTCGGAACGGTGCTCAACCGCTTTGCCGTGCAGGCCGCCGTTGGCTACCCCCTCACCGTCTACGGCAAGGGTGGCCAGACACGAGGGATGCTCGACATCCGTGACACGCTCGCCTGTATCGAACTGGCGAGCCTCAACCCGCCGGCGGCAGGCGAGTTCCGAGTCTTCAACCAGTTCACAGAGACGTTCTCGGTTGCCCAGCTCGCGGCGTGGGTGAAGCGGGTCTCGCAGGTTCCGGTCACGGTCGAATCGATGCCGGATCCCCGAGTCGAGAAGGAAGAGCACTACTACAACGCGATCTCGACAAAGCTTCCCGCGCTCGGGCTTCAGCCCCACCTGCTGAACGACGAGCACGTGGCGTCGCTCATCGAGCTGGCGAGCAAACACAAGAACCGCGTCAATCCCGAGGCGATCCGGCCGACGGTCAACTGGCGGACGACGAAGTCCGAGGTGAGCGTCAGTGGGGGTGCCATCGGCGAGTAACGAAGGGCGGCGGTATCGCCGCGGGGCGACTCGCCATCCGAGCGCCATTCGACAACTAGCGTCAGCGTGATGTTCGATCGACGCCGACGCCATGCACTGCCGTCGTCGCGACGGGAGCATTGGCGCGTTGCCGTCGTGGTGGTGATTATCCTCCTCGTCTGCCTCGTCGTCGGGGAGACGGTCGATCAGGTTGTCAAGACGTCCTTCGGGGTCGGTCAGCGCACCGAAAAGACATGGGTCGCGGCGGTTACGGCGATCATCGACGAGTCGAACGCCTTGTCTCCGACGCTGCACGCCATTCGCGCCCACGCCACAGACCCGACGGAGTTCAACCGCATCTCGCTCGAGTTCGCTCTGAACCAGTTGGTGCAGGGCGCCAGGGCCGACGCCAACACTTACGACTCGCTCAGAATCGCGGCCCCGTCACAACGCGCCGACGCACTGGTGGCGGGAGTTCTCAATCTGCGCCGCGAAGGTGCAGAGAGCCTCGCCCGTGGCGTCGAGCTCGCGATCTCCCGTCGGTCCGGTCCAGCGCCACTCCGGGTGGCGGGGCAGCTCCTTGAGACCGCCGGATCCCGTCTCCTCGCGGCGGACACGGGATATCGTGACCTCGTCGCCTCATTTCGCACCGATTCTGAGGCACGATCGCTCCCGTCGTCGGTCTGGGTCGCGTCTCCCGGCGTGTGGTCAGGGATGGCGGCGGGCGCCTGGGCGAACGAGCTGCATTCGGCCGCGAGTCTGGCGTTCGCCGCGGCGCTGGCGATCGTCGCGGTAACGCTCGTGCCACCGCCCCTCGACATCACAGGGCTTCCCACGACGACGACCACGACGACCACGACGACCACGACCACGACGACGACACTGCTTGGCCCCCCGACCACGGGGAAGGCCGGCGTCGGGGGGCACGTGCGCCGCCGCGCGACCACCACTACCTCGTCGACGACGACGACAACGACCCAGGCCACGACGGGGTCAACTACCCCGGCGCGCGCCAGACCGACCACGACGACACTGCCGCCGACGACGACAACGCTCCAGATTCCGCCCGCGGGTTCGACTTCGGTCATCGCGGCAACGCAACGGCTCCAGGTTGTCGTCATCGTCGAGAACACGGGGAACGCCGTAGCCCAAGGCGCCGACGTGACCGTCGTGCTCTCGCCGGCGCGTGCGTCGCGCACCGGCGCGACGCCTGTCAGCGCTCGGCGCAGGCTCCTGGCCCTGGCACCGGGTTCTTCACAGTACGTCGTGATGCCGAGGCTCGCCGTCAAACACGGGACCGGCTACGACCTCGTCGTCACCGCGTCGCTTCAGAACGGTCCTTCAGCTCGGCGGTCCTTCGGGATCTACGTCTCGAGCTGAACCGCCTCCGTTCCGCCTCACGCCTCCTGTGGCGGATCGGGTTTCCGGTCGGACTGCTCCCACCAGGCGCGTTCGGCTCGTTCGATGATCTCGCGGACCGGGCGCCCGGAACGGCGCGCCAGTTCGGCGGCGTCGTCGTGCTCGACCTTGATCCGCCCGGCGCTGACTTTCACACGGAGCGGGTTGCCGTCGAGATCGACGTGTTCGAGCCGTCGCGCAGCCGCCATCCGGCCGACTTCGGTGGCACGCACTCCGAGCGTCCCGGTCTCGCCGATGAGAACCGAGCAGAGTTGATCGACGAGCGCGCTGTCCGCGAGCACGCTCAACACGTGGCCGGGACGACCCTTCTTCATTACGACCGGCGTCACCCAGGCGTCGATCGCCCCGGCTGCAATCAAGGCGTGCAGCGCGTCGGCGAGTTGTTCGCCAGTGGCGTCGTCGAGATTCGCCTCCAACAGGACGAGCGGCTGGCCGTGGGGGGTGCCTTCCGGTGTCTCGGTCGTGGCCCGCCACCCGACGACGACTTGGGTGCAGTTCGGCATGCCGTCAATCTCGCGAGCTCCGGCTCCGTAACCAGTCGAGTCGACGATCATCGCCGGCATCGGGCTGAATTGCGTCGCCATGGCGGCAAGAATCGCCGCCCCCGTCGGGGTGGTCAGCTCGACGTTGAGGTCGCGCCCCCACACCGGGGCCTCGGCGAGGAGTTCGAGGACGGCGGGCGCGGGGTTGGGCAGCAGGCCGTGGCTTGTGCGGACGATGCCGTTGCCCATCGCGACGGGGCTCGAGAGGACCTCGTCGACGCCGAGCACCTCGAGAGCGGCCGCGGTGCCGACGACGTCGACGATGGTGTCGTGCCCACCGACCTCGTGGAAGTGGACCTGGCTCGTCGGACGGCGATGGAGCTTCCCCTCGACGGTCGCCAGCGCGGAGAACGTCGCCACCGCGCGGTCACGGAGGCGCGGCGGAAGCTTCGCCTCGTCGAGGATCCCGAGAATGTGGGGGAAGGTCCGCACAACGCTGGTCTCGTTGACCGTGACGACCACCTGGGTTGCGGCGACGCCACCGCGCAGGACGGGAACCGCGTCGAACGACCATCCTTCGATCGGGAGGCGCGCCAACAGGCTGCGCACCTCGTCGGGGTCAGCTCCGGCGTCGATCAGGCTGCCGAGTGCCATATCGCCGGCGATTCCGGCGAAGCAGTGGAACCAGGCGATCCGCGACCCGCGGGTGGCGTCACCCGGACCATGTCGCCGCCGGGGGGTCTTCTCGCTCACCGGAGTGCCCGCGAGACCGCGCACGCTGCGCCGAAGCCGTTGTCGATGCCCACAACCGTGACGCCGGGCGCGCAGGACGCCAGCATCGCGAGCAGAGCCGTGACCCCTGTGAGCGACGCGCCATAACCGACGCTCGTCGGGACAGCGATGACCGGTGCCGGCGACATGCCTCCGACGACGCTCGCCAGCGCGCCTTCCATGCCAGCGACGACGACGACCGCGTCACAGCGCGCGATCTCGGTTTCGTTGGCGAGCAGGCGGTGGATCCCGGCGACACCACTGTCGGCGACGAGAGTCGGTGCGAAGCCGAAAGCCGAGAGCGTCGCCGAGCACTCGTGCGCGACCGGGAGATCCGCGGTCCCAGCCGTGACGACCACGACGTGCTCCGGCCGCGCCGGAGCGGGCCGCCACCCGACAACGAACATCCTTGTCAAATCGGCCAGATCGGGAGTCACCCTTCCCCCCGGGCAGCGGTCCAGCGTAGTGGTGACTTGGTCGCGGTCCGCTCGGGTGAGAAGAACCGGCCCCGAACCGTGCTCGAGCATCTCGGCGACGATCGCCGCGCACTGGCCCGGCGTCTTGCCCTGGCCGAGCACGGCTTCGGGCAACCCCTGGCGCAGCGGTCGGTGGTGATCAACACGGGCGAAACCGAGGTCAGCGAAGGGGAGCCGCCGCAGGCGCTCGACTGCCGCATCCGTCTGCACGCTCCCGTCGCGAACTCGCTCGAGGAGTTCGGAGAGCTCGTTATCGTCCATCGCGCCCTCTATCCTGCCAGCACGAGAACCATCGGCGGGCGACGCGGACAAATACTCCGCTATGACGTGGCTCGCGCCGCCGGGACCCCCGCACGGTCGGGAAGGGGATTCGGTGCCGGTCGGCGCGGCACGATATTCTCGTCGATCCCGCGTCTCCCGTCTTCGCTGTAATCGTCGATCCTTCCCCGGCTAGCGTCACCCGGGGAGGGATGGCAGAGCGGACGAATGTGACGGTCTTGAAAACCGTTGGGCCACAAGCCCCGTGGGTTCGAATCCCACTCCCTCCGCGTCGGTTGCCTCCTTTCCTCCCCGTCAGTGGTGGAGGGACGATCAGCGGGGCAAGCCGTGTTCCCGGGCATCGAGCGCGTCATCGAGAGATCGTGTTGCTCCGCTGATTCACCACGCCTGCTGGCGACCCCATCCACCCATTCTTTCCCGGCCGGTTTCGAAGGGACTCGCAGATCGCGAACGATCTTGTCGTGGCTGTCCGGTCGCCGCCCGGGGGACCGCTGGCGGCCCGTGGACAGGATCTCCCGGCGATGTCGTGCCGAACGAGCCTGACGCGCCGCGACATCCGTGCACCGAAGCGACGCTCATCGCCCACGAGGCGGCCGACCTCCGATGATGACGCGCGAGCTTCCAGTCGCTGCTGTAGTCGATTCCTATCGTGTGCTGACCCCGGCGGGACGCGACGGCTTGGATTCCAAGCGGCAGGAGGACGGCGCCATCGCCCGAGATCGGGCGCTCAGGTCGTGCGCCGATACGCGCGGATCGCGAGGGAGCCGAAGACTGCCAGGATGCCGATCATCCAGGCGACGGTCTCGAGGAGGTGTATCTCGAGGGGGCCGCCGTAGGCGAGGGAGCGCATCGAATCGACCGCGAGCGTGACGGGGTTCGCACGTGCGACCACCTGCAACCACCCCGGCATGGACTGCACCCGCACGAACGCCCCGGAGATGAACGTCAGGGGGAAGAGCCAGATGAGCCCGAAGGACTGGACCGCTTCAGGATCTTTCATCGTCAGCCCGATCGTTGCCGCGACGCAGCAGATTGGCACGCCGAACGCAATCGCGAGGACCATCATCGCGATCGCTGCGGGAGCGCCGTTTTCGAAGCGGAACCCGACCGCGTAGCCGACGCCAACGAGGACGATGACCATCCCGAGACTGCGGACCGTGTCCGAGGCGAGTCGACCGGCAAGGACGGCGAAACGCGCTGTCGGCATCGCCCGGATCCGGTCGACGAGCCCCCTGCCAACGTCGAAGTTGAGCCCCACCGCGGTCCCAAACGACGAGAACGCCGTCGATTGGGCTATCGCACCGGGGATGAAGTACTCGGCGTACGTCGTTCCCGGCACCGGGATTGCCCCGCCAAGGACATAGCGGAAGAGAAGGACGAACATCACCGGCTGGAGCAGGGCGAAGAAGAGAATGGCCGGGACGCGGACCAACTGCAACGTGTAGCGACGCGTCATCACGGCGGCGTCGCCCAGCGACCATCGGATCCGATTCGCGAAGCGTTCATCGGTGCGCGCGAGGTCAAGCGTGGCGGTCGTCATCCGACGGCCTCGATCGCGTCGGCGGCGTAACGCGTTGGCGACTCGTCGGGTGTCCCGCGGCGTTGGCCCCGATTGCCGCGGCGGGCTGTCCGACGGGTCGATCCGCCGAGCTCGTCATCGATCACCGCATGGCCGGTGAGCGAGAGGAAAGCGTCGTCGAGGGACGGCCGATGCAAGGCGAGATCGGACAAAGCGATATCCGCCGCGTCGAGTCGGCGTACCGCCTCGACGAGCGCTGTCGAGCTCGCATTGCCGACGGCGACGTGGAAGGTCCCCGTCACCCGGTCAACCTGAGGCGCGGCGGTACCGAGCGGTTCGAGAGCACTGATCGCGTCGTCAAGGCGTTCGGGTGCGGCGACCTGGCACTCGAGCACGTCCCCACCGACGCGGTCTTTCAATTCTCCCGGGGTTCCTTTGGCGATGACCCGGCCGTGGTCGATGACAACGATCTGGTCGGCGAGCTGGTCGGCTTCGTCGAGGTACTGCGTCGTAAGGAGGAGCGTCGCGCCCTCCCGGACGAGTTCGCGGATGATCTCCCAGAGCCCGAGCCGGCTGTGGGGGTCGAGGCCCGTGGTCGGCTCATCGAGGAATATCACCGAAGGATGGGCTACAAGGCTGGCGGCGAGATCGAGGCGTCGGCGCATCCCCCCGGAGTAGGTCTTCACCCGCCGGTCCGCCGCCTCGGCGAGATCGAGGCGTTCGAGGAGGTCGCGAGCGCGGCGCGAGGCAAGGCGCCGATGAAGATGGAAGAGCTGGCCCGCCATGACGATGTTCTCGAACCCCGTGAGGTGGTCGTCGACCGCGCTGAACTGTCCGGCGAGGCCGATGAGCCGGCGCACCCGGGGGGCATCGCGCACGATGTCGTGGCCCTCGACGAGGGCCCGACCCGAGTCGGGATGTGTCAGGGTGGCGAGGACCCGCACGAAGGTGGTCTTGCCGCTGCCGTTCGGACCGAGCAGACCGAGTGTCGTGCCCCGCGCGATCTCGAGGTCGATACCGTCGAGGGCGTGTATCGGGCCGAAGTGCTTCTTGATCCTCTCAGCCTGGATGGCCAGATCGCCACGCGGTCGCACCGCTACCTCCCGTCGACGACGTCGGTCCCGGGACCGCCGACTGGAGGCGAGGCTAACGGCGCCTCGCCGGGCTCCTGTCGGTCCCCTGGCTCGGCGCCGCAGGGTCGTTCAACGCGCCACCGTGCGACAGATGCGCCGCCGTTCAAGTTTGGCGGGTGCCGGAGATCGTCAGAACCAGTGGAACCACGGATGGTTGTTGCGCCACACAACGAGGAAAACCTTGCCGATGATGTGGGTCGCCGGTACCGGGCCCCAAACTCGGCTGTCTGCGGAGTTCGCCCGGCAGTCGCCGAGGACGTAGTAGGAGTCGGGAGGAATCACGGTCTTCGGGATGTTGAGGTCGGGCGAATAGCACCCGAGGCTGGTCGGAAGCTTCTTGAGGTCCGGCAGCCACGGTTCGGCGAGCCGTTTGCCGTCGATGTACACGGTGTCCCGCTTGGACGAGATCGTCTCGCCCGGTAGCCCGATCACCCGTTTCACGAGGTCCGCGGTATTGGTCTGATCGGCGTCCCTTGGGACCCGCAGGAAGACGATGATGTCGCCCCGTCGGATGTCGCCCGAGACGATCGGCAACTTGTCGACGAGAATGCGGTCCCCGACGAGAAGCGTTGGCGTCATCGATCCCGAAGGGACGTAGAAGGTCTGGACGACGTAGGACCTGATGAGTATGGCGAGACCGACAGCGCACGCGACGATGGCGATCCAGCTGAAAACGTGAAATCGGAGGATCTTCCGCCGCCGGCGCCGTGCCTCGTGGACCGCTCGTGCCTCGGCGCGGATCGACTCCTCGCTCTCGAGGACCCAACTTTCCTCGAGATCCGCCGGCCAATCGTCCCCGGGAGGCCCGGCATCGATTCCAGGGCCGACCGGCCCAGGTTCAGTGCCGGTCACGGGTGACAAAGCGGCGGCGCCTGCTGACGGCGTACCGGGAGCTCGAAGTTAGTGCCCGACATTCTCGACAGGCTAGGACGCAGGCGAATGCGAGCGGTAACGAGACGCCCCGACCCCGCACAGCCTGGTCTGTTCCGACCCGTGGTCGACATCGAACGCGTACGATGACCCCGTCGCGCGCTGGTGCATCAAGGTTGAGCAGTTGCGAGACTGCCCGGGTAGCTCAGTGGCAGAGCAGCGCACTCGTAATGCGCAGGTCGTGGGTTCGAATCCCACCTCGGGCTCTAAGTTGCCACGTCGGAATCGTTGTCTGCTGGACGGTTCGCACTCGGGGCGGTAGGTTCGACAAGTCCGCTGTGCTGTCGCCGGTCACGCCGCGATGGTCACGGTCAGAATTGCGGTTCGCCGACCTCTTCTGGGATCAGTTCACCGTCGGCACAATCCGACAAGGGGAGATTCGATCGCCCGCGAGGCGCGTCACGCGAGGTGTGGTCTGACGATATTCACCGGTGAATGTCGCGAGAATCGGTCGGGTCTGTGGGTCGCGCCAGGACCCGAACGGGGCACTGCCCCGCGGTCGGTGTTCTGACAAGAGACGGAGAACGAGGCGTGGCCACCTCGGAAGGTGCGGTGCCGGGAACACCGCAATCAATTGAGCCGTTCCATGTAGAGCAGCACGGAATCGACTTCATTCCCGAAAGTGAGCGATGGGCCAAGCCCTACGACCTTTTCGGGTTGTGGGCTGGGGCGAGCGTGCAGGTCGAGTACTTCATCTACGGCGCGATCCTGATGACGTTCGGTTTCACCTTCGCTCAGGCGTTGAGCCTCATCGTCATCGGTGACCTCTCCTATTTTCTGCTCGGCATCTGCAGTCTGCAGGGGCCGGATGCCGGTACCACCGTGTTCGGGACGAACCGCGCCGCTTACGGGCCCAACGGCTCTCGGCTGATCGCAACCTTCAACTGGCTCACGATGATCGGCTTCGAGATCGAAGGTCTCATCTTGATCGTTGGTGCTGCACTCGTTCTCACGAGCAAGGCCGGATTCGACGTCGGGGATCCAGCCAAGGTCGTCTACATCCTGCTCGCGGTGGCGATTCAATTCGTCCTGCCCTTCCTCGGACACGCGACGATGGTGAAGGTCCTGCGCGCCCTCATCATCCCGTTTGCGTTCATCTTCGCGATGTTCCTCGGGCTCAGCGTGAATCACGCCAATGTGGACGTCGTCCAGCACGGTGCGGGATGGCCGACCTACATGGTCGGCCTGGCGTTCACCATCGCCCTCAGCGGGTTGGGGTGGACAGAGTGCGGCAACGACTACACGCGCTACGTGCGGAGGGATGCCAGCAAACCGGCCATCGTGGGCTGGGTCTTTGTCGGAACTGCCATTCCTCAGATCCTCGTGATGGCCCTGGGGGCGATCGTCGGGACATTCATCAGGAACATCGGAAGTTCGCAGAGAGGCGCGTTCGCGCCTTTGTTGCATCAGAACACGATTCCCGCGTGGTTCGTCGTGGCGTTCCTCATCTTCGCGATCGTGCAAATCTTCTGTGTCAACAGCCTTGACATGTATTCCTCCGGGGTGACGCTGCAGGCGATCGGGGTTCCTGTGAAGCGCTACCAGGCAGTCGCGATCGACACCGTCTTCTGTCTGTTCATCACGTACTGGGCGGTGTTCGACTCGACCTTCACACACTTCCTGACGGACTTTGTCGATCTGGTGATCATCTGGATCGCTCCCTGGATGGCGATCTACCTCGTCGACTGGTCCCTTCGCCGCTACCGCTATGTCGCAGCCGAGCTCCAGAGAACAGACAACGACAGCCTGTACTACCGGCGCGGTGGCATCTTCTGGCCAGCGATCGTTGCCCAGGTCATCGGAATGGTGGCCGCGATGTCGGCTCTGTCGACGTCGTTCAGCGTTCCTTCTTGGGCGAACCCGATCACGGTTCACACGGGCGGTGCCGATTTCAGCATCTTCATCGGGACCGCTGTCGGAGGGCTCGTCTACCTGGTGTTGGGCTGGAAGGGAGTACGCGCGCAAGCCGATCAGCAGGATGAGATGATCATGGCCCGGCACGTGTCGGCTTGAGGACCGGCCCCGGCAGATCCGGGCGAGGGCCGCATAGCTGGCCTGTACCTCGTGCTGGGACGCGTCGAGCTTTGCGGGCCAGCGGCCGCGCGGCGAGCGCCGATCGCGCTCCGCGCCATCGTCGGTGAAGCACCGTGCAGACGACGTGACTGGCACCGGGGCCGTCCGACGGGGCCCTCACCCGTTCGCGACGGGTTCATCGTCGGACGAAACCGAGAGTTCGGGTCGACGATCAGCGATCGATCCAGCTGTACGAGCCACGATGTGTGATCATCTGAGCATGGAGGGAAGAGTGCGGGGCCCGGTGGTCGTCCCAATTCTGCTCGCCGTATTCACGAGTGCCGTGGGAGGCGCCGTGTTCGGTCGGACGTCCGAGGCGTTCGCGACCCCGTCTCGCCGCGATCCGGCGCTGGCCGCGCGACCGACAGGTCGTGCGACGAATTCGACCTTGATCAGCGCGACCGGTCTCCGGATCCGGCTGGAGGTCTCTCCAGAGCGGGTGTCGCCGGGAGGTGTCGTCACTTTCAGCGTGCGTGTCGCCGCCCGCTACGCCATCGGCGCCCTGGGCTACCGGCTCAACTTCGGTGACGGCACCAGCCGTGCGAACGTGATTCCGTTGTTCTGCCGGGCCGGGCCGGGCGTGTCCGCGCTTGCCAGCTGGCGGTTTGAACACCGCTACGTGAAAGCCGGCGTTTATCGCGTCGAGGTGACCGGTTATGTGAACTGCACGTCAGCTCGGGCCGTGGCAAGGGCGACGGTCCTCGTCACCTGACGGGTCGAGGTCGTTTGGCGCTCCCACGGTGCACCGTCATCAGGGTGCGCGTCCGGGCGATCGAGAAATGCCTCGCGTCGGACGACGTCGGAAGGTCACGTCTGACGCGCCGTCTCCGACGGCCTGCGGAGGCGTCGACATCCCTTGCTCGCTGAAGTGAGTGGTGTCGCCCGGGAAGGCGGTGGGCGGTTGCGGGTGGCGGGTCGCACCCGCCCCGTTTTGGTCCCGTTTCCCAGCTAGATTCCTCTTGTTGACGTCAGCGCTACATGGAGGAGATGGAATCGTGCGAGTCAGGTTGGTCGCTATGCCGGTCATTTCTGTCGCGGTCGGTACGCTTCTTGCGTTCAGCGCGGGAACTGCCTTCGGGGCGACGCCAGCCGCATCCTCGCGGGTGTCCCCCCGGGTGATGACGTGTGCGGGAAAGGTCGTTTTCGAGCCGTCGAGCTACGTCATCAGTTGTGCCGACGCGAATTCGGGCCTCGTGGCGGCGCACTGGACCTTGTGGACGTCCAGCGAAGCGACGGCCCTCGCCGTCTACTCGGCGAACGACTGCACGCCGACCTGTGCCGCCGGAAAGTTCCAGGACTACCCCGCCGCCGTGTCGTTTTCAGCGCCGAAACTCACCAAGTACGGGACGCTGTACAGCCAGCTCAAGGTGTTGTACCTGGTGGGGTCGAAGGTTCATTCCGTTGCGATGACGCTGCCGCTTCGTCCTCTCTAGCTCGGGGCGCTCGGCCCGGCCCGATGTGTGAGCACAGGGCGGCGGCCGGATCCTCGGAGTTCCCGTGCTCGCGGGCCGGCACTTCTCGTGAGGAAACACCAGGCTGGCGAGGGATCCCGTGGCTGGGGAGGCAGGGCCTCGCAACTGTCGGGCCCCGTGGTCAGCGGTAGTCTCGGATCGTGGCGGACCAGGAACGCTTCGTCGACGACGCGATGGCGTACATGCCGTCGCTCTACACCGCGGCGATGCGCATGACCCGCAACCCTTCCGATGCCGAGGATCTGGTCCAGGAGACGTACCTGAAGGCGTTCCGCGCCTATGGCGGGTTCCAGGAGGGGACGAATCTCAAGGCCTGGCTCTACCGGATCCTTACGAACACGTTCATCAACACCTACCGCGCGAAGAAACGGAGGCCTGAGGAAGCCGACGTCGAGGACGTCGAGGACCTTTACCTCTATCACCGACTCGTCGGCTATGGGGGGTCGGATCCTGGGCGATCGGCCGAGGACGAGGTCCTTTCCCATTTCACCGACGAAGCCGTGAAGTCGGCGATCGAGTCGCTCCCGGAGACGTTCCGGATGACGGTGCTTCTCGCGGACGTCGAAGGGTTCTCCTACAAAGAGATCGCCGAGATCATGGACGTACCGGTCGGGACGGTCATGAGCCGACTGCACCGGGGAAGGGGAGCGCTGCAGAAGGCGCTGCACGACTTTGGGCTGGAACGCGGGTTTGTCGAGGCCCAGCCGCTATGAAGGTACGTGTGGAAACTGCACCCGTGCCCAGGAGGAACACCTCGGAAACGGGCTTGAGCTTGGAGGCCGATCGCCGATGAGTGACGAAGGACGAACCGCCCCCCCGAGCGGCCCTTGGGGCGCGATGGACTGCGAGGAGAGCATCCATAGCCTGTATCACTACCTCGACGGCGAGCTGACTGAGGATCGCCGGCGCGAACTCGAGGCACACCTCGACATGTGCGCGCCGTGTGTCGAGAAGTACGAGTTCGAGGCCGAGCTCCGACGAGTCATCGCCGACCGATGCAAGGATCGCGTTCCCGAGGAGCTGCGCCGGCGGGTCGCGAACGCCATCGACCACGAGCGGCTGAAGAACAAGAGCTAGGACGTCGACGCCCCATGGGCACAGCGGATGACGCGAGCGGCCCCGAGCTGGCGGCCTGGGATGTCGCGCTACGCGTCGGTCGTGAGGCCGCCCGGTTCGCGACGCCGCTCGACGCACGGACGCGTCATCAGCTCGACACCGATTTCGATGAGGCGACGGCCCGCGCCGAGGAGCTCGTCGAGGCAGCGACTGGCCTGAGATCAACTGCCGGTCGGGCCCGCGGGATCGTCCTCGACCGCGGCGGCTGGGTCGAGGCCAATATCGGCTCATTGCGCCGGCTGCTCGCACCGGCGAGCCGGGTTCTCGCGGAGTCGGTACCCGGGGGACGCGGTTTGGTCTCGCCCGTGACCCGGGCCGCCGCGGGTGTCGAGTTCGGCGTGTTGCTGACCTGGATGTCCCGGCGGGTGCTTGGCCAGTACGACCTGATGCCGCTCGACGGAGACGATTCGGGGGGATTCGTCTACTACGTCGGCCCGAACGTCGTCGCGCTGGAGCGGCGTCACGGTTTTGCGCCACGCGAGTTCCGGCTCTGGATTGCGCTCCACGAGGTGACCCACCGGGTTCAGTTCACCGGGGTGGAGTGGATGCGGCCGTACTTCCTCGGACTCGTCGAAAGGGGTACGGCGTTCGGAGTTCCGGACGTGCGGGCGGTCTTGGAAAGCCTGCGACGCGCGGCCGCCGAGCTCTGGGAAGGGCGAAACCCACTCGCGGAAGCTGGTGTCGTCGGTCTGATCGCGTCCTCGGACCAGCTCGCCACGCTGCGGGAGGCGCAAGCCCTGATGAGCCTGCTCGAGGGGCACGGCGAGTTCGTCATGTCCCGGGCCGGCGCGGGCGAGGTCAAGGGCGGGCCTCGCTTTGCCGCGGTCCTCGAGCAGCGGCGGGCGAGCGCGAAAGGAGTGGCCAGGCTCGTCCAGCAAGCGCTCGGCTTGGACGCGAAACTTCGGCAGTACTCCGCGGGCAGGCGTTTCATCGACGCTGTTGAGGCCAGCGGCGGCGACGAGTTGTTCTCGCGAATCTGGCGGTCGCCGGAGATGCTCCCGACGCTGGAGGAGATCGGCGCGCCCGCGCGTTGGATCGCCCGAGTGGGCGGTACCACCGTTCCTAGATCTTGAGGAAGCAGGTTGCTCTCCGAACTTGCCGCCTCGCTTCTCGGTCGGTGCGCCTTCCCGTCGAAAGGCGCGCCGCTCGCCTGCGCCGTGTCCGGGGGAGCCGATTCTCTCGCGCTGCTCGTCCTCGCCGTGGCGGCGGGGTGTGACGCGACCGCCTACCACGTCGATCACGGGATCCGCCCAGGGTCGGCCGCCGAGGCCGACGTCGTGCGGGCCGACGCCGAACGGCTCGGCGTCGGGTTCGTCGGGCTGCGGGTCGACGTGACCGCTGGCCCCAATCTCGAGGCGCGTGCCCGAGAGGCGAGGTTTGCTGTCCTGCCTCCGGACGTCGCGACGGGTCACACGGCCGAGGACCAAGCGGAGACCGTGTTGATGAACCTGTTGCGAGGCGCCGGGGCGGACGGTCTTTCGGGCATGCGCATCGGCTGGCGGCATCCGATCCTCGGCCTGCGCCATGCCGAGACCGTCCGCCTCGTCGAGTCGCTTGGACTTGAGGTCGTCGTCGATCCCTCGAATCGCGATCCTGCGTATCGACGGAACCGCATTCGCGCCGAGCTTTTGCCGCTGCTCGCTGACGTCGCGGGTCGGGACGTTGTCGCGGTGATCGTTCGTCAGGCCGAGCTCATCGCCGACGACGTCGCCCTGCTGGACGGCCTGGCCGCGGGGATCGACGCGACGAGCACCGCCGAGCTGACGAGCGCCCCCGTCGCTCTGGCGCGTCGGGCGATCAGGGCATGGTTGAAGGACCAGTCAACACCGCCCTACCCGCCGGACGCTGCCACCGTGGAACGCGTCCTCGCGGTCGCGCGCGGAGACGCGGTGGCTTGCGAGGTTCCCGGGGGGCGGAGGCTCCGGCGAAGACAGGGGCGTCTCGTTCTCGACACCTGAGCGGTGCTGGGCACCGCCCGCGCCGCCCGGCGGGGGGAGAGGGTTCGTCCCCGTGCCGACGGACCACTCCAGCGTGCCATCGACACCCGGTAGGGTCAGTGCCGTGAACAAGAGTGGGGGGAACGATTCCGGGAGCGGCGACGATCCGCTCGCCGGTCTCAGCCTCGGTCGGGTGCTCATCACCGAGGACGAAATCGCGCGCCGTATCGTCGAGCTTGGTGATGTGATCACGCAAGACTACGCGGGACGCCCCCCGCTTCTGGTCGGCGTCCTCAAGGGGGCGTTCGTCTTCATGGCGGATCTCGCCCGGGCGATCCGTCTTCCCGTCGAGATGGATTTCATGGCCGTTTCGTCGTACGGCACCGCGACGAAAACGAGCGGGATCGTTCGGATCGTGAAGGACCTTGACGTCGACCTCGTCGACCGTCACGTCCTCATTGTCGAGGACATCGTCGACAGTGGGCTGACCCTCTCGTATCTGCGGAAGGGTCTGTCGGCCCAGAATCCCGCGAGTCTCGAAATCTGCGCCCTCCTCGTGAAGACTGACCAGCAGCGCGTCGACCTCAAGATTCCCTATGTCGGGTTCCAGATCCCCCCCGACTTCGTTGTCGGCTACGGGCTCGACGTCGCCGAGGTCTACCGAAACCTGCGGGACATTCGCATCATGGACGGCGCGACCTCGTGAAACCCGAGAAGCCGCCGCGTCCGGCGGGCGTCGACCTCGCGCGTACCGTCGCCGCGGTCCGGGAGCTGCTGGTCGCGCTCGGGGAGGACCCTGACCGTGCCGGGTTGCAGGAGACGCCCGCCCGGGTCGCCTCGATGTACGCCGAGCTCCTCGAGGGCATGGTGAACCCGGCCGACGCCCACCTCGAGGTCACGTTCTCGGCCGACCACGACGAGATGGTGATGGTGAAGGACATCCCGTTCGCCTCGCTCTGCGAGCACCACCTCGTCCCGTTCGTCGGCACGGCCCACGTCGCCTACATCCCGAACATCGACGGCAGGATCATCGGGCTGTCGAAGCTCGCGCGCCTGGTCGACAGCCACGCCCACAAGCTCCAGGTCCAGGAGCGCCTGACGACCGAGATCGCCGAAACGATGCAGCGCTCGTTGAAGCCACGGGGCACCCTCGTCGTGATCGAGGCGGAGCACCTCTGTATGACGATCCGGGGGGTGCGCAAGCCCGGCGCCCGCACCGTCACGTCGGCGGTCCGGGGCCTGTTCCGGACGGATGTCGCGACCCGGGCGGAGGCGATGGCCTTCGTCCGGGCCCGGTCCTGAGCCGCGCGTCTGGCCTGGTCAGTCGCTCGAACCGGGGAGACGGCTCCTCCCGGCCCGGTAGGCTGACGACGTGAGGCCGCTGGTCATGGGCGTCTTGAACGTCACCCCCGACTCCTTTTACGACGGAGGTCGCTATTTCGACCACGAAGTTGCCATCGCCCGGGGTCGGGAGATGATCGTCGAGGGTGCCGACATCATCGACGTCGGCGGGGAGTCGACGCGACCGGGAGCCGACCCCGTTCCCGAGTCCGAGGAGCTTCGTCGGGTCCTGCCCGTGGTCGAGGCGCTCGCCCCGAGCGTTCGCGTGTCGATCGACACCATGAAGCCGGCGGTCGCCACGGCGGCGTGCCGGTGTGGCGCGACCTTGGTCAACGACGTGGCCAACCATTCGGCCCGAGCGGCCGCCGAGGAGGGCGCCGGCCTCGTCGTCGTGCACATGCGCGGGACCCCGAAGATGATGCAGGTCGACCCGCGCTACGACGATGTCGTGGCCGAGGTCTTCGCCGTGCTCGATTCGGCTGCGGCCGACGCCCGGCGGCTCGGCGTCGGCGAGATCTATGTCGATCCCGGCATCGGTTTTGGGAAGACCGTTCAGCACAATCTGCAGCTGCTGCGGTCGCTGCCGGAACTCGTCGCCCGGGGCGTCCCGGTCCTCGTCGGGACGAGCCGGAAGTCGTTCCTCGGTCGTTTGGCCGCCCCTCCTGGCGGAGAGCCGCTCCCACCAGCTGAGCGCTTCTCAGGATCGCTCGCGACGGCCGTCTGGGTGATGGCCGCAGGTGCCGCGATCGTCCGGGTCCACGATGTGGCCGAGACGGCGCAGGCGGCGCGTCTCGTCGGCGGAGCCGAGACGGACGATCTCGGTACGACGCCCTTTTCCGCCGCGGTGGTCACTCCATGAAGGGCAGGTGGGCCGCGGGAATCGTGCCACGCAATTTCGCGTGGATCATCAAGGGCCACCTTGCCGTCAGTGAACGACCCGGAGGGAGCGCCCCTGACCATCGGCGGGTGCGGCGGCAAGAGGAGATCCTCTGGTTGCGGGCGCAGGGCTTCACGCGGGTCGTATCGTTGCTGCCTTCGTCGCACAACCTCCACGCCTACGAGGAGCTGGGACTCGAACACGCGCACGTCCCCATGGGGGTGCGCGCCGACATCCCCACCGTCCTCGGCGAGCTCTACCCCAAGCTTCTCGGCTGGTTGCACGCCGGAGACCGCATCCTCGTCCACCAGGATGAACTCAGTGACCAGGTCGCTGGTGTCTTCGCGGGCTTCCTGTGGTGGACAGGCCTGATCTCCGAGCCGCCTCTCGCCATCTCCGCCATCGAGCACCTGCTCCGCCGCCAGCTTGGCGCGGCAGGGCGGACGATCGCACGCTCGCGTTGGAGGTCCCGCTTCCCGCCGAGAAAGACCGCCGGCACCCGGCCCCGTTGACCGCCGAGACCGTCGTCAGCCTGCGGGTCGAGGGCCGGGAGGCGATCGAGACCGCCGCGCCCGCCGCGCCGGTCCGAGGCTCATCGTCTGCTCCGGTCGCGGACCAGTCGGTCGTGTCGGGCGAGACGCCAGCCGTCGTCGCAGATCTCTCGGCGCGACAAACGACCGCGGCCAGGCAACGGACGTCGCCGAGGAACGGCGCGCGCCAACCCGTGAACCGAGCAAGACCGACGCGTCCGGAGCGGCAACCGGCAGCAAACTCGGCGCGCTATCCCGCGGCCACGACCGCGAAGACTTCGTCGCGCCGGGCCCGGCCGCGACCGGAAAAGGCTGCGCGCCCACCCGCACCGCATGTGGCGAAGGCCCGCCAGCCTGCGCCGCAGACGGCGAAGACCGCGCGCCAGCCTGCGCCGCAGAAGGCGAAGACCGCGCGCCAGCCCGCAACACGGAAGGCGAAGGCTGCGCGCCAGCCTGTACGAGACTCGAAGACAGCGGCTAGCACGAGAAAGGCCCCGACTTTGCCGCGTCGGCGTGCGGACGCGAGATGAACGACGTGATCGAGATCCGTGGCCTGCGAGTTCTCGGTCGGCATGGCGCGTTGCCCGAGGAACAGCAGCGCCCGCAGCCGTTCGAGATTGAACTGCTCATCGAGACCCCGTTGGGTGTCGCCGCGGCCTCCGACGAGCTCGGACGGGCGGTCGACTATGGGACTGTCGTCGATGTCGTGCGGGACCTTGTCGGTTCGGCGCACTTTCAGTTGCTGGAGACCTTGGCCGACGCGGTAGCGGCGGCCGTGCTCGTCGACCGACGCATCGAGTCGGTGACGGTTACCGTCCGCAAACTGCGTCCGCCGATCCCGGCCGACGTCGAGACGGTCGGTGTGCGGGTCACCCGACGCCGGGGTGAGACCGTGGCGCGGGTCGACTGAATGTCCGAAGCCGTCATGGACGCGTACCTCGGGATCGGATCGAACCTTGGCGACCGGTGGGCGCATCTACGATCCGCTGTCTCGGGCCTTGCCGATCTGGACCCTGACGTTGCCGTGTCGCCCGTCTACGAGACGGCGCCCGTGGGTGGCCCGCAGGGCCAGGGCCCGTATCTCAATTGCGTTGCCCGCATCGACGCGTCGTTGGCACCGCGGCAACTGCTCCATTTCGTACAACGGCTCGAGACCCAGGCGTCACGTGTACGCCTCGAACGATGGGGACCGCGCACCCTCGACATCGATATCCTGCTTGTCGCGGGATACACGAGCGACGAACCGGACCTCGTCGTGCCGCACCCGAGGATGTCCGAGCGGGCTTTCGTCCTCGCCCCGCTCGAGGACCTCGACGCGTCGCTCGTTCCCCCGGACTGGCGCACCCGTGTCGCCTGTGATGAGGGGAGTTTGCGACAGGTTGGTGTGCTCGTCGGTCCGTTCTCCAGGCACGGCGCACCGTCGGCCGACCACGACTCCGACGCGTCGTTCCCGGGTGCGGTCCCGCCGAGGCTCGGAGGTTGACCACGATGGGACCGGGAGTCGCGAACTGCAAACTCGTCGAGTCCGTCGGGCGTCTTGACGAGATACTCGCCCCATCCCGGCGTCGCGGGCTCTCGATCGGGTTCGTCCCGACCCTGGGTGGGCTGCATGCGGGTCACGCCGCGCTCATCGGAGCTGCTCGACGCGCGAGCGATCTTGTCGTCGTCTCGATCTTCCTCAATCCGATCCAGTTCGACGACCCGGGCGACCTCGGCCGCTATCCGCACGACGTCACGGCGGATCGGGCGCTGGCCGGTCGCTCCGGTGCCGACGTCGTCTTCGCGCCGCCCGTGGAAGCGATGTACCCGGAGGGACGCCCAGTCGTGACCGTCGACCCGGGAGCACTCGGCGTGAGCCTCGAGGGCGCGGCACGCCCGGGTCATTTCCGCGGTGTCGCCACGGTCGTGGCGAAGCTCTTGGCACTCGTGCTGCCGTCGGTCGCCTACTTCGGCGAGAAGGACTACCAGCAGCTCGTCGTGGTGCGGCGCCTCGTGAGTGACCTTTCCCTGCCGGTCGAGATCGTCGCCTGCCCGACCGTGCGCGACCCGGATGGTCTTGCGGTCTCGAGCCGCAATGCTTTCCTTGATGCTGGGGAACGCCGGGCCGCGACCGTCCTTTACCGGGCGCTGCGCGCCGGAGCCGAAGCCGTCCGGTCGGGGGTGACCGACGGGGGCGAGATCGAGGCGACGATGCGCTCCGTCGTTGCCTCTGAGCCCTCGGTCATCCTGGACTACGCGAAGCCCGTTGCTGACGGTCACCTCGAGCCGTTGTCGGCGGTCGGCGGAGACGTCGTGCTCCTTGTTGCAGCCCGTGTCGGAAAGGTTCGCTTGATCGATAATCTTCGGGTCGCGCGATGAGCGAACAAGTGCGGCGTCAATCCTTCGACGCGATCGTCGTCGGCAGTGGCATCGCCGGATGCACGACCGCCCTCGAGCTCGTCGCGCGAGGCGCCGTTCGTGTCGCGCTAGTCACCAAGGGCCCGCTCTCTGCGTCCACGACGGCCTGGGCACAAGGCGGAGTCGCCGTGGCGTTGTCCGTCGCGGACGACTCGGTCGAGCTCCACGAGCAGGACACGCTCCGGGCGGGCGGAGGGCTTTCCGATCTCGACGCCGTGCGGGTGCTCGTGGCGGAGGGCCCGGTCGCGGTTCGGGCGCTGCTCGGACGGGGAGCCATTTTCGATCGCGACGACCACAACGAGCTCGCGCGAGCCCGGGAAGGCGGTCATTCTGTCGCGCGCGTGATTCACGCCGGAGGCATGGCGACCGGGGCGGAGGTGATCCGGGCGCTCGCGACCGCCGTCGCGACTTCCGGGGTCTCGGTCCTCGAGCGTCTTTTCGTCACGGACCTCGTGGTCGAGCGGGGCCGGTGCTCGGGGGTGACCTGTCTCGATTCCGGTCTGCGACGAGTTCAGCTCCACGCCGACGCGGTCGTGCTTGCGACGGGGGGCGTCGGAATGCTTTTCGACGTGACGACGAATCCCTCGGAAACGACCGGCGACGGCATCGCGCTCGCGCTGCGGGCGGGAATTCCGGTCGCCGATCTCGAGTTCGTGCAGTTCCATCCGACCGCGCTCTGCGTCGACAAGGAACCGAGGCCGCTGCTCTCCGAAGGGCTACGCGGTTACGGCGCGTTGCTCGTCGACCAGAGGGGTGAGCGCTTCGTCGACGAGCTCGCCGCGCGGGACGTCGTGAGCCGCGCCATCGTGACGCGCCTGCTGCGGGACGATGCGGAGAGCGTCTTCCTCGACGCGCGACGCGTTCCTGACTTCGCCGAGAGGTTCCCGACGATCGCGTCGACGCTCGCCGAGGTCGGGCTCGACGCCGGGCGGGATCTCCTGCCGGTCGCGCCGGCCGCCCACTACCTGTGCGGAGGCATCGTCACGGACCTCGCCGGACGCAGCGCCGTGCGCGGTCTGTTCGCCGTCGGCGAGGTCGCGTGCACCGGCGCCCAGGGAGCGAACCGTTTGGCGTCGAACTCGCTGCTCGAGGGGCTCGTCTTCGCCTCGCGAGCGGCGCGCGCGATCGTGACGGGAGCAAGCGATCCTCAGCCCGAAGGCGCCCTGGCTGGCATCCTCGCTCCCGAGCAAGCCGCGATCCCGGTCCGTTTCATCGGGGCCGGCGACTTCGCACGGCAGAAGGCGACCGCACCCGAAGGGGTTGCGGCTGATCTCGGCGAGGCCCGGGCCATGCTCAGGAAGGCGATGAGCGCGCGCGCGGGCGTAATCCGCGATGCGGCCGGTCTGGTGTCACTCGCACCGATCCTTCGTCGTGCGTCGGCCGTGTCCGGGAACGCCGAAGGGATCGCCGCCGAGGAGCTGCGGAATCTGGCCGACGTCGGGTCGTCGCTCGCGGCGGGCGCGCTCGCGCGAGAAGAAACCCGGGGTGTCCACACGCGGTCGGACGCTCCCGAGCGCGATGATGCGCACTTCCGGGTGCGTGTGGCGGTCGAGGCGCGTGACGACGCATGACGATGCTTGACGATGTCGACCCGCCGATCGACGAGGTCCGCCGGGCGGTCGCGCTCGCCCTGGCCGAGGACATCGGCCCGATCGGCGATCTCACCGGGTCGCTCGTTCCGGCGCACGCCATCGCCAGGGCGTCCTTCATCGCGCGTCAGCCGGGTGTCATCGCCGGGACGAGCTGCGTGCGCGAGACCTGCCAGCAGCTCGATGCGGGGCTCGAGCTCGCGGTTCTCGTCGAGGACAGCGGGATCGTCGAGGTGGGGAGCATCGTCGCACGTGTCATCGGCCCGTTCCGGTCGTTGCTCATCGCCGAGCGGACCGCCCTCAACTTCCTTTGCCACCTCTCCGGCGTGGCGACCCTCACTCGCAGCTACGTGGACGCGGCGAACGCCGTCAACCCCGCGGCCCGGGTGCGCGACACGAGAAAGACGACGCCGGGTCTGCGCGCTCTCGAGAAGGCCGCGGTGCGCGCCGGCGGAGGCATCAACCATCGGGCTTCTCTCTCGGGCGGCGTGCTCGTGAAGGACAACCACCTCGGGGGCGTGAGGCTTGCGGACGCCGTGGTTCAGGCGATCGAACGCTGGCCGGGCCGCTTCATCGAGGTCGAGTGCGACGATCTCGACCAGGTCACCCAGGCCGTGGAAGCCGGGGCGGCGGGTGTCATGTGCGACAACATGTCGCCCGACGACGTGCGCCGGGCCGTCGAGATCGTGCAGGCCCATCCGCGAGGACGGGCGGGCGCGGTGCTCGTCGAGGCGTCGGGCGGGATCTCGCTCGACAACATCGCGGCGTACGCCGGGGCCGGCGCCAACCTCATCTCCGTCGGGGCGATCACGCACTCGGCGCCGATCCTCGACATCGGCCTCGACATCGAGCGCTGAGACGGGTGCCGGCGTGACCGCAACAGGTTCAGTTCCGAACCTCGCGGTCGCCATCGGGTAGACCGTTAGGTCATGCTCCTCGCCATCGACGTCGGTAACACGCAGACGGTGATCGGGGTCTTCGACGATTTGTCGTCATCCGTCGACCTGACGGGCCGCCAACCGGGGGAACTACCGGGACTGGGCCACAGTTGGCGCATTTCGACGGTCGGCGACCGGACCGCGGACGAGTACGCCGTCATGGTCGGCCAGCTGCTGGCGACGGCCGGGATCGTGCTGGGGGCAGTGGGCGGCTCGGGCGCCGCCGGCGCCAGGGCCGCGACGTCGCGGGTGATCGAGGGCGTCGTCGTCTCGTCGTCCGTTCCGGCGGTGACCGCGGCGCTCCGCCAGATGGTCGTCGCTTGGCCCGCGGTCTCGCTCGTCGTGGTCGAGCCGGGGATCCGCACCGGAATGCCGATCCTCTACGACAATCCGCGGGAGGTCGGGGCCGATCGCATCGTCAACGCCGTCGGCGCGGTCGACCTGTTCGGAGGGCCCGCGATCGTCGTCGATTTCGGCACCGCCACGACGTTCGACGTCATCTCGGCGAGGGGCGAGTACCTCGGCGGCGCGATCGCACCCGGGCTCGAGATCTCGATGGGCGCGCTCTTCGAGCACGCCGCCGCCCTGCGTCGGGTGGAGCTCGTCGCGCCGACGAGCGTCGTCGGCCGTTCGACCGTCGAGTCGATGCAGTCCGGGGCGGTGTTTGGGCACGCCGCGCTCGTCGACGGCCTGTGCCGGAGAATCTTCGCCGAGTTCGGCGAGGCGCAGGTCATCGCCACCGGGGGGCTGTGCGCCGTCGTTGCTCCCCACACCGAGGTCGTGGGGTCGGTCGAGCCCTGGCTGACGCTGCACGGGCTTCGGATCCTCTACGCGCGCAACATCCCGCCCGATGCGGAGGACGTGATTCGGTGAGCCGCCATCAGACACCGGACGTGCCCTACCGGTTCCCGGTCGTGACGGCGGCGGCGGCGGTCGCCGCGGCCCACGGCGGGCTCGCGTCCGGCGGGTCGGCGCACGTCGAGGTCACGGTGGCGGGTCGGATCATGCTCTTCCGGCCGCAGGGCGGTGCCGCTTTCGCCGATCTGCGCGACTGGACCGGATCCATCCAGCTCTTCGCCGACGCGAAAGAGACCGAGCGCTTCGACGAGTTCACCCGACTCCGGCTCGGCGACTGGATCGGCGCCACGGGCGAGGTCATCCGGACCCGCCGGGGCGAGCTCTCCGTGAAAGTCGCGGCCTGGCAGCTCCTCGCCGAGGCACGGCGGGGTTTTGGCGACAAGTGGCAGGGCGTGCACGACGTCGAGACCCGCTACCGCCAGCGCGAGGTCGACCTGTGGGCGAACGACGGGGTCCGGGAGACGTTCCTCTTGCGCTCGCGGGTCGTGCGCTCGCTCCGGCAGAACCTCGACGACCGGGGCTACGTCGAGGTCGAGACCCCGGTCCTCCAGCCCGTCGCCGGCGGGGCGAACGCCCGCCCGTTCGTCACGCACTTCAACTCGCTCCACGCCGACTTCGTCCTGCGGATCGCGAGCGAGCTCTATCTCAAACGCCTCGTTATCGGCGGTTTCGAACGCGTCTACGAGATCGGGAAGGACTTTCGCAACGAAGGCCTCTCGCCGAGCCACAATCCCGAGTTCACCGTGCTCGAGGCCTACCAGGCCTACGCCGACTTCGCCGACATGACGTCGCTCGTCGAGGATCTCGTGTTCCAGGCGGCGATCGCCGCCGGTGGGACCGGCCTTCTCACCCACCAGGGACGCGTCGTCGATCTCCACCCCCCGTGGCGCACCCTCACGCTGGAACAGGCGGTCCGCGAGATGACCGGGCTCGACTGCTCGCTCGACAACGGCCGTGAGGCGCTGCGTGAGCAGGCTGCCGAGCTCGGCGTTCCGATCGAGGACCGCTTCGGACCGGGCAAGATCCTCAGCGAGATCTACGAGCGGACAACCGAGGGCCAACTCTGGGACCCGGTGCACGTGATCGACCACCCGGTCGAGGTCTCGCCGCTCACCCGGCGGCACCGCGCCAAATCCGGCGCAGCCGAGCGGGCGACCTCCGTGATCGCCGGCAGGGAGGTCGCGGAGTCCTACAGCGAGCTCGTCGACCCGGTCGACCAGCGGGCACGTTTCGCCGCCCAGGCCGCGGCGCGGGCCGCGGGCGACGACGAGGCCATGGTCGTCGACGAGGAGTTCCTGCGGGCGCTCGAGCACGGGATGCCGCCGACGGGCGGGATCGGGATCGGGATCGACCGGCTCGTCATGTTGCTCGCTGACAAGGTGAACATCAAAGAGGTCATGCTGTTTCCGGCCCTGCGCCCGGAGTCGCCGGGAAAGCCCGGGGACGCCGGAACCGAAGGCGACGGCTGAGCTAGCTCGCCAGCGCGCGCATCGAGTCGTCGAGGTCGTCGACGAGCCGCATGCCGAGGCCGCGCAGGCTGCGCGCGACGACGCCGTCGTCGAGATGTCTCGCGATCTCACCTGCCTCGATGGCGTAGCGGCGGGCCACGTCCTGTGACTCGACGATCCCGTCGGACTCGGCGACGAGCGCCCGGGCGAGTTCGACGTCCTCGTGGTCGAGCGGTCGGCCGAGGAGGCGGCGCAGTTCGGGGCCGAGGCGGCGGTCGACGAGCGCCCGCTGGACGGGGAGGGTGTAGATCCCCTCGGCGAGGTCCTGTCCCGGGGGTTTTCCCGACTCTTCCTCTGTCGCGATGATGTCGAGGATGTCGTCGCGAATCTGGAAGACGAAGCCGAGACGCTCCCCGAAGGCGGTCAGCGTCTCGGTTTCCCGCCGCTCGAGACCTGTCGTGAGGGCGCCGACGCGGCAGGCCGTCCCCATCAGCGCGCCGGTCTTGTCGGCGATGGCGCTGAGGTACTCGCCGACGCTGCGGTCGATCCGGTAAACGGATCGGGCTTCGGCAATCTGGCCCTGGCACAGACGCGCAAGCGTCGCGGCGATCGTGGCGGCGATCTCGGTGCCGAGCGAGGTCGCGATCTCGGCGGACCGGGCGAGCAGATAGTCACCGGCGACGACGGCGAGGAGATTCCCCCACCGGCCATTGACGCTGACGACGTTGCGCCGTCTGACCGCCTCGTCCATGACGTCGTCGTGGTAGAGCGAGGCCAGGTGCACGAGTTCGACCGCGACGCCACCGAGGATGGACTCCTCGCTAACCGGGTCTCCCTCGAGGGTCGCCGCGGCGAGCGTCAACGTCGGACGGAGACGTTTGCCGCCCGCCTCGATGAGGTGCGTCGCGATCTCATCGACGAACGGCTCGCCGGACAGGACGATGGCGCGCAAGGTCTCCTCGAGCCGGACGAGATCGGACGCGGCAACGGGAAGCGCAAAGGGGTCCCGGGCTTTCATTAGACCAGCACGATACGCCACCACGGTGCGTCCAGGGCAACGACCGCAATTCGTCGGGCCATTGCGATGCCGCCAACGGGAGGTGCGCGCGAACGCGGTCCGCGGGGGGCCGACCGATAGACTGCGGGCAGAGTCAAGCTGCACGAGGGAGTGGGAGTTGTTCGAGCGGTTCACTGACCGGGCACGACGGGTGCTGGTGCTGGCCCAGGAAGAGGCGCGACTCCTCAACCACAGCTTCATCGGGACCGAGCACATCCTGCTCGGACTCATCCACGAGGGTGAGGGTCTCGCGGCCAAGGCGCTCGAATCCCTCGGCATCTCGCTCGAAGCGGTGCGGGAGAAGGTCGAGGAGACGATCGGACCGGCCGGGTCGGCGCCGACCGGATCGCCTCCTTTCACCCCGCGGGCGAAGAAGGTTCTTGAACTGTCACTACGAGAGGCGCTCCAGCTCGGTCACAACTACATCGGGACCGAGCACATGCTGCTCGGACTGGTGCGCGAGGGTGAAGGCGTCGCCGCCCAGGTCCTGCAGAGCCTTGGTGCGGACCTGCCGCGTGTCCGCCAGCAGGTCATCCAGCTCCTCTCCGGCTACCAGGGCCGCGAGACCGCCGGCGCGACGGCGGGCCCGGCCGGGGCCGAGCAGAGCCCGGGCAGCTCGCCGGTGCTTGACCAGTTCGGACGCAACCTGACCCAGCTGGCCCGGGAGCACAAGCTCGACCCGGTGATCGGGCGCGAGCGCGAGATGGAACGCGTCCTCCAGGTGCTCTCCCGGCGCACGAAGAACAACCCCGTCCTCATCGGCGAACCGGGAGTCGGCAAGACCGCGATCGTCGAGGGGCTGTCCCAGAAGATCGTGGCGAACGACGTTCCCGAGACCCTGAAGGGCAAGCAGCTCTACACCCTCGACCTCGGCGCGCTCGTCGCCGGCAGCCGCTACCGGGGCGACTTCGAGGAGCGGCTGAAGAAGGTGCTCAGGGAGATCCGCACCCGGGGCGACACGATCCTTTTCATCGATGAGCTGCACACGCTCGTCGGCGCCGGGGCGGCCGAGGGTGCGATCGACGCCGCGTCGATCCTGAAGCCGATGCTGGCCCGTGGGGAACTGCAGACGATCGGCGCGACGACGCTCGACGAGTACCGCAAGCACCTCGAGAAGGACGCCGCGCTCGAACGCCGCTTCCAGCCGATCAAGGTGGAAGAGCCGACGCTCGCCCACACGATCGAGATCTTGAAGGGCCTACGCGAGCGCTACGAACAGCACCACCACGTGACGATCACCGATCAGGCCCTCGTTGCCGCGGCGAACCTCGCCGACCGGTACATCTCCGACCGCTACCTGCCGGACAAGGCGATCGACCTCATCGACGAGGCGGGGAGCCGGCTGAGGATCCGTCGGATGACGACGCCGCCGGAGTACAACCAGCTGGAGACGGAGCTCGCGAAGATCCGCGACGAGAAGAGCGCGGCCCTCGCGCGCAACAACCTCGAGCTTGTCGAGAAGCTCGCGGAGCAGGAACGTTCGAAGCTCGAGCGCAAAACCGCCCTCGAGAAGGAGTGGCGGGCCGAGGGCGTCGAGCTGTTCGACGTCGTCGACGAGGACGTGATCGCCGAGGTGTTGGCGAACTGGACTGGGATCCCCGTCTACAAGCTCACCGAGGAGGAGACGGCGAAGCTCCTGCGGATGGAAGAGGAGCTCCACAAGCGGATCATCGGCCAGGACGACGCCATCAATGCGCTCTCGCGGGCGATCCGGCGCACCCGGGCCGGCCTGAAGGACCCGAAGCGCCCGTCGGGCTCGTTTATCTTCCTCGGCCCGACCGGCGTCGGGAAGACCGAGCTCGCCAAGGCGCTCGCCGAGCTGCTCTTCGGCGACGAAAACTCACTGATCCAGCTCGACATGAGCGAGTACATGGAGAAGCACACCGTGAGCCGGCTCGTCGGCTCACCTCCCGGCTACGTCGGCTACGAGGAGGGCGGCCAGCTCACCGAGGCCGTCCGGCGGAAGCCCTTCGCCGTCGTGCTCTTCGACGAGATCGAAAAGGCCCACCCGGACGTGTTCAACGCCCTCCTGCAGATCCTCGAGGATGGTCGGCTGACCGACGCCCAGGGTCGCACGGTCGACTTCAAGAACACCGTGCTCATCATGACCTCGAACCTCGGGACGGCGGACCTCCGCAAGACCCAGGTCGGCTTCTCGCGCTCCTCGCAGGCCGTCACGTACGAACGGATGAAGTCGAAGGTCCAGGACGCGCTGAAACAGCACTTTCGTCCGGAGTTCCTCAACCGGATCGACGAGGTCATCGTCTTCCACGAGCTCGTGATGGACGAGGTCGTCCAGATCGTCGACCTCATGATCCGCCGCCTGGCCGACCAGCTCGACAGCCAGGGCATCGGGCTGGAACTCACGCGGTCCGCCAAGGAGTTCGTCGCCCAGCGGGGCTACGAGCCGAACCTCGGCGCGCGACCACTGCGAAGAGCGATCCAGCAGCTCATCGAGGACCCGCTTTCGGAGAAGATCCTCTGGAAGGAATTCCGGGTCGGCGAGACGATCATCGTCGACGTCGAAGAAGGCGCGATCGTCTTCAAGGCCGTCGACGGCATCGTGCCGCCACCCGTCGAGCTCGCCGGGGCGGGCGCCGACTCCTAGAGTTCGGGCAGGTCCTGAGGGGTACCGGCGCGGTCAGCTGCCGTCCCGGAATTGCAATTGTCGACGACGCCGGCGGGGAGGTCCGGGCCGCGGCGGGGAATGGAGTCGCACCGGCGCGTGTTGGACCCTACTAACGGGTGACCGTAAAGGAGAGATGCGCCCGGTGGGGACGATCCCAGCCGCACGATCATCTGGAGGTTCCTGTTGGCGATGGTCGTGGTGGTGGTCGGTCTGCCGGCGCACCGCTCCTCGTTCTGAACAGCTCCGGCGCGTAAGCGGCCCGTGAGCGCGTCAACCCGTTGATGTGCCAGAGGGTTCGTGGGGGCTACGCGGTTTCGCGTCGAAAAGGGGGAGCCCCCTCGAACCCCGACTGGTGCCGGAACCTTCTCGCCCGTCGGGGTGCCGCGGTCGAGGTCGGTGCCGCGACGGTCGAAGCCGTCGCTCGCGCGCCTGACGACGAGCACCAGCCGATCTCGGAGAGGCGGAACGAGGACTACCCCGGTCAGGCCGACTACGAGCGGCAGTCGAGCCGCCCGATGCCCGTCGTCATCCTCGAGCCGTCCTAGTTGGGCGGGTCCGGACGAGCGACCCGGTCGGCGGCCCGATTCTGCCTTCACGCCGCCGGGCGCGCCGCCGGGCCCAACACCACCCAGCCCCGCTCCCCGGGCCGGTAAACTTGTGGTAAGTCGTAGCCGCAAGCCGAATCGGAACAGTTCCGGGATCTGCCGGATCTCGTCTTGGCGGCGAGCAACCGCTCGAGACGTGAGGAGCCGCGAGTGTTCGACGTTGGCGACAAGGTGGTCTACCCCCACCACGGAGCGGCGGTGGTCGAAAGGCGCGAGATGCGCGAGGCGTTCGGCGAAGAGCGCGAGTACCTCGTTCTGCGCCTCGCCTATGGCGACCTCACCCTCATGGTCCCCTCGGACAACACCGCGGAAGTCGGGTTGCGCGAAGTCATCAACGACGAGGAGGTCGAGGAGGTCTTCGCCGTCCTTCGCAAGAAGGAGGCGAGGATGCCGACGAACTGGTCCCGTCGCTACAAGAACCACGTGGAGAAGCTGAAGTCGGGCGACATCTACCAAGTCGCCGAGGTAGTGCGCAACCTTTCGATCCGCGACAAGGACAAGGGGCTCTCCGCCGGGGAGAAGCGCATGCTGAACCGCGCCCGGCAGATCCTCGTCTCGGAACTGACGTTCGCAATCGGCGTGAGCGAGGCCGAGGCGGAGGAGCGGCTCAACGCCGCACTCCCCTAACCCGGGGACCGCAGGCCGGATCCGTGCCGGAGGACGTCTGGGCGATCGTTGTCGCGGGCGGTGCGGGTCACCGGTTCGGCGGGCCGAAGCAGTTCACGCGGGTCGGTGGGCGTCTCGTCGTCGAGTGGGCGGTCGACGCCGCTCGTTCCGCCGCTGACGGTGTCGTGCTCGTTGTCCCGGCGGACTTCCTCGACGACGCCTCGCGCCACGCCGGTTGTTCCGTCGTCGTCGCCGGCGGGCCGACGCGAGCAGCCTCGGTGCGTGCCGGCCTCGCCCGCGTCCCCGCTTCGGCGGAGATCGTGATCGTGCACGACGCCGCCCGTCCGCTTGCTTCGGCGGACCTGTTCGCGCGTGTCATCGCGGCTGTCGTCGCGGGGTCGGACGCGGCGATCCCGTGCGTCCCGGTCACCGACACGCTGAAGCGTGTACGCGACGGTCGGGTTGTCTCGACGGTCAGTCGCGCGGAGCTTTCCATCGTCCAGACACCGCAGGCGTTCCGCGCTGACGTGCTTCGTCGCGCCCACGTGGGCGAACCTGAGGCGACCGACGACGCCGCCCTCGTCGAGGCGATCGGGGGATCGGTGGCCGCGGTGCCCGGTGAGCCGCGCAACCGCAAGATCACGGATGCCGGCGACTTCGCGATCGTCGACTCCTGGTTCGCGGCGGTTGCCACGGACCGGGGGAGAGCCGAGGCGTGAGCGAGCTCCGGGTCGGCCTCGGCGTCGACCTCCACCGTTTCGTGGAAGAGCCCGCGCCCGGCGACCGTCCACTCGTCCTTGGAGGCGCCGTCTTCCCGGAAGAACGCGGCCTTGCCGGGCACAGTGACGCCGATGCCGTCGCTCACGCCGTCACCGACGCTGTCCTCGGCGCCGCCGGACTCGGCGACATCGGAAGACACTTCCCCGACACCGACCCGACCTGGCATGACGTTGACAGCTTGGAACTCCTCTCCGCGGCCGTCGCCAAGGTGGCTGCGGAGGGTTGGCGGTTCGTCAACGCCGATTGCACCCTCGTTGCCGAGCGCCCCCGGGTCGCCGAGGCCCAGGAGGAGATGGTCCGCCGGCTCTCGGCCGCCGCCGGTGGACCCGTCCACGTCAAGGCGACCCGTCCCGAAGGTCTCGGGAGCCTCGGCCGGGTCGAAGGGGTGGCGTGCCTCGCCGTCGCACTCCTCGCGCGCTAGCGCCGGGTGCCGTCCGGCCGCGACCGACCGCCCGGGCGAGTGCCGAGCGCGGTCTCGGTGGCGAACAGGTCGAGGGACGCCGCGCCGTGCGCGAGCTTCTCCGGGCGGGTCGTCGCGACGTGCGCGAGATCGTCGTCGCCGAGGGTCAGGAAGTGTCGCCGCTGCTCGAGGAGGTGGTCGCTCGGGCCCGTGCGGCGGGTGTGCCGCTGCGGTACGTCCCCCCCGATGAGTTGCGCGCTCGGGCCGGCACGGAGGCCCCTCAGGGTGTCGTCGCCCGTGCCGTTCCGGTCGAGCCAGTCGCGCTCGACAAACTCGTCGCGCCCCGGGAGGAAGGCCGCCCGGCACGTACGCCGGGTCGCGCCGCGCCGCTCCTTGTCGTCATCGCCGAAGTCACCGATCCGGGCAACCTCGGGGCGATCTTGCGGAGCGCCCTCGGCGCGGGGGCGACCGGAGCCGTGCTCGCTCGTCACCGCACGGCGCGTCTCACCCCGGCGGCGATGAAGGCCGCGGCGGGAGCGGTGGAGCACCTGCCGATCGCCCTGGTGCCCGCGATCGGAACGGCGTTGCACACCCTTGGCGAACGCGGTGTGTGGACCATCGGACTTGACCCGGCGGGCGAACGGTTGGTCGACGAACTCGAGATCGCGACCGAGCCGCTTGCCATCGTCGTCGGAGCCGAGGGCCGAGGGCTGGCGCCGCTCGTGAAACGGCGCTGTGACATGCGCTGCCGCATCCCGCTCCACGGTCCCGTCGAGTCGCTCAACGTCTCGGTCGCAGCGGCTGTCGCCCTCTTTTCCGTCGCCAGCCGGCGCCGGCAGGCCGAGACGCCGGCGGGGTAGGAGCGGTTCCTCGTCCCGGCCGGCGGTCGCGTTCCCGGGCGGTCGCCTTGTCAGTCGCGATCTTCGATCGGGACGAATTCACGCCGCGTCGCCCCCGTGTAAATCTGGCGCGGCCGGGCGATCCTGTCGTTCACGGTCAGCATCTCGACCCAGTGGGCGACCCATCCAGCCGTGCGCGCGATGGCGAACAACACCGTGAACATCTCGGCCGGGAACCCCATCGCCTCGTAGATGAGCCCCGAATAGAAATCGACGTTCGGATAGAGCCGCCGTGTCGTGAAGTACTCGTCGGCGAGCGCAACCTCCTCGAGTTTCAGGGCGATGTCGAGCAGGGGGTTCTTACCGGTGACCTTGAAGACCTCGTAGGCGATCTCGCGCATGATCGTCGCCCGTGGGTCGTAGTTCTTGTAGACGCGGTGCCCGAATCCCTGAATCCGGCCATGCCCTTCCTTGACCGCCCTGATGAAGACGTCGACGTTCTCGACCGACCCGATCGTTGTCAGCATCCGCACGACCTGTTCGTTCGCCCCCCCGTGTCGGGGTCCGTAGAGCCCGGCGCAGGCGGCGGCGGCACACGCGTACGGGTCGGCGTGGGCCGACCCGACGATGCGCATCGTCGTCGTCGAGCAGTTTTGCTCGTGGTCGGCGTGCAGCATGAACAGCACGTCCATGGCGCGGACGAGAACGGGATCCGCTTCGTAGCGCGTGTCACCGGTCTTCCACATCATGGAAAGGAAGTTCTCCGGGAACGACATCGTCCTGTCCGGGCGGACACACGGCTGGCCGGTCGAGAACCGGTAGGCGGCAGCAGCGATCGTCGGCATCTTGGCGATCAGCCGCACCACCTGGAGGTGGCGGAGTGACGGGTCGAAGATCGCCCTTGCCTCCGGGTAGAACGTGGAGAGCGCGGCGACGGCCGAGACGAGTATCCCCATCGGGTGGGCGTCGGGCTCGAAACCGGTGAGGAAACGATCGACGAGGCTCTCGCGGACCGCCGTGCGCTGGATGATCTCGTCGGTCCAGACTTCCAGCTCGTCGACGGTCGGCAGCTCACCGTGGATCAGCAGGTAGGCGAGTTCGAGGTAGGAAGACTTCTCCACGAGCTGCTCGATCGGATAGCCGCGGTGCAGGAGGATCCCAGCATCGCCGTCGATGTAGGTGATGGCGCTCTCACACAGAGCCGTCGCCGCAAGTCCGGGGTCGTAGAACAGGATCCCGGGGAGTAGCTCGGAGAACGGTGTGGAGCTGACGCTTCCGTCGGCGATCGGAATCTCGACCGACCGCCCGGTGCGGTTGTCGGTGATGGTGACACTGTCAGTCACTGCGTGGCCCCCTCGGATCGGCGTGGTGCCGTCGTCAGCGATCCTAGGGGCGGGGAATCAGAACGGCCCGCCCGGCGAGCTGGCGAGTGGGCGCCGGACCGCCCGGTGGCCCGGCTGGGATCCGCCGCCGGTCGAAACTTTGATCCGGGGGAGGGAGATGGCTCCGAACGTCCCGTGGGAGTTCCCACCCCCGGCCGCGAGCCGCGCCGGAGTCTTTCCAAGTCCCTTCTCAGTCCTTCGAGGGGGCCCGAACTAAGACGGGACGCGCGGGGAGGGTGTTGTCGATCACGACATCAGCGGTGTCTTCGGGGTGGCACGTTTCGAGGTAGAGCTTCTCGCCTGGGATGTATCGTGCCCGATAGCGCGCGGCGGCGGCCTCCGAGGATCCGAACCGTTCGGCGTCCCGCGCTACCGCTCGGCGGAGGACCTCTCTGAAGTCGACGACCAAGAAGATGACGAGGTCCCACGCGCCAGCCAACTCAGGTCGCTGCAGGAAGATCCCGTCGAACAAGAGAATCACGTTCCTGTCGATCCTTTTTCGCTTCGCTCGAACGGGAGCGTCGAGGTGTGCGTCGAAGACCCGCGACCGACAGACGCACGAACCGCCCGGTCCAAGAGGGTCGAGAAGTTCCCGCCGGAGCGCGGCGTAATCGAAAGAGTCGAAGAAGAAGCCTTCTGGCGATTGGTCGCCCCGGTCCAGCCGCAGCGCACGCGGAAGATGGAAGCCGTCGATCGAAGCCCGCAGAACCTGACGTCGTTTGGTCCGTAGCGACGAGGCCATCTCATCGGCAAGTGTCGTCTTGCCGGCCGTGTCCACTCCGTCAATTCCAACTCGGAGCGGCCGATCCTCGAGTCGTCGGGAGACGACCAGCCGGGAGAGGTAGTCGACGAGGTCCCAGCGGTCGAGTTGACGTCCGGTCATGGCGAGTTCGTCGGCGTCACATCGGAGCGGCCCCGGGGACGCGGCGCCAGGATCGAAAGGAGTGAGAACCCACGGACGTTCGTCTGTCGCATCGGGACGCGGTCCGCTTCCTCCGATGAGTCGCCTCGCTAAGCATGCAACAAGACGTCCAGGCAGCGCCGCCTCTCGGCCATCAAAAAGAACAGATGCCCCCCGGAAAAGGGAACCAGTCGGGCACCCGGGATCAGCCGTTGCAGCAGCTCAGCCTGTGAGAAGGGGGCGGTTCGGTCCTTTTTTCCGTGCAGGATCAAGGTCGGGACGCTGATCTCGGGAAGTCGGGCGGTGCAGTCGTATCTGAGGGACGCGGCCCGTTGCCGCCGGAATGCCTGGCGAGGCTGGGGATATCTGCCCCTCATCCGCGGAAGCCAACGGAGTGGATACGCCAAGCGCATCGGCAGGGACAGGTGGACCCTGCCCCGGGAGCTCGCTTGGGTGCTCACGAGGCTCAGCTGCGACACGCGATCTCTGTGACGAAGAGCGATGTCGAGGGCGATCTTGCCACCCATCGAAACGCCGACGAGGTGGGCCCTCCCGATGCCGACGATGTCCATCAGCCTGACGGTGTCGTCCGCCATCATCTCGATCGAATACGGGGAGTCCGGCTTGTCCGTGCGTCCCGCACCCCGATTGTCGAAGGAGAGAACCCGGAACCCGGTCGACAAGGCCTCGACGAGAAACGGGTACTCGGAGATGTCGGCGGCGAGACCCAAGATCAAGACCAGAGGCTTACCGTCTCCGTGGAGCTCGTAGTACATCGCGAGCCCCCCGGTGTCGGCGTACGGCATGGCGGAAGATCAGGCCCTTTTTCGAGTCACGATTCGAGGTTGAAGCGATAGACGTTCGTCTCCCGTCGCGCGAAACCGAGTCGTTCGTAGAGCCGGTTCGCCTCCGACCGTGACGGGCGGGAGGTGAGATCGACCGTTCGGCATCCGGTCTCGGCGGCGAGCCTGAGGGCGGCACCGATGAGCTGTGACGCGACACCCTGTCCACGGTGAGCGGGATCGACGACGACGTCTTCAATCCAGGCGCGTCGACCCGTCGGGACGGCGAACCTCGCGAGCGACAACGTGCCGACGATCCGGCCATCAGCGCGCGCGACGAAGATCGTCGCCGTGCCGGAGGAGGCGAGATCTCTCAACTCGGCGGGGTCGGGCGGACGCGCCGACGAAAGGTGGGGGAGGATGCTGGCGAGGGCGGTCGCGTCCTCGGCGGTCGGATCGCGCAGCACTTCCACGGTGATCTCGGGCTGTGGCATCGCCGTCGAGCGTACCGAAGCGCACCGGCAGGGCGCCGAAGGGTCCGGGTCCGCGCCGTTAGGCTGAACGACGACCGGGGGAGGTGACGGTGGGGAACGTCCGGAGGGGCCGGGCGAGGTTTCGCCCGTTCCGGTTCATCTCGCGCCGCGGCGTCGCCAAGGCGGTTCGCCTCTCGGGTCGCCCGCACCTCGACCGTCCGCCGATGGTGGTTGCCTTCGAGGGTTGGAATGACGCCGCCGAGGCGGCTTCGTGCGCTGTCTCCCATCTCGCCCGGACCTGGCAGGCCGCGCCCCTCGCCGAGATCAACCCGGAGGAGTTTTTCGACTTCACCGTGGCGCGGCCGCAGGTAACCGTCGTCGAGGGGCTTGTACGCCAGATCTCCTGGCCCGCCACCGTCTTTTCGGTCGCCCCCGGGGCGCCCGACGTCGTTCTCGCAAGCGGACCGGAGCCCCAGCTGCGCTGGCGTGCCTACTGCGACGCCTTCGTCGAGCTCGCGCTCGCCCTGCGGACCAAGCAGGTCGTCCTCCTCGGCGCCTACCTCGCCGAGGTGAAGCACTCGAGGCCGGTTCCCCTGGCCGCCACGGCGAGCGACGCCGCGATGATGGGGTCGCCGAGCCCCGCCCTGTCGCGCTATGAGGGACCGACTGGCATCGTCGGCGCGCTCGGCGCCGCCTTCGCCGCAGCTAGGGTCCCGACGATCTCGATCTGGGCCAGTGTTCCGTGCTACTCGATCCCGGTTTCCGCCAAGGCCGCGCTCGCCCTCGCCGATGCCGCAGCCCGGACGGTCGGTCGCCCCGCGGATTTCGCTGAGCTCACCGCGGAAGCTCTCGAGTACGAGCGCCGGATGGACGAACTCGTCGCGACGGACGAGACCGTCGCCGCCTATGTCGCACGCCTCGGCAGGAACGAGGACGCCTCCGCGCCGGAGGGGTCGCTCGAGGGACTGACCGACGAGATCGAGCGCTATCTGCGGGACGAGCCGTCAGGTTAGGGCGGTTGCGCTCACGACCCCGAGCGCGCGTGCGACGATGGTCCATGCCCGTACGCGAAGACTGTCGCCACTACGTCATGCAGACGGTGCGCGGTGCCGAGCGAGTGGAGCGGTGCCAGCTCGGCGTCAACGAACAGTTCCCTTTCGCCTGTCCGGACGGCTGCGTCTTCCACGAGAAGCGCAGCACGTCGTCGGCCGGTTGGAGCGTCGCCCACGAGGTGGAGGACCCGCCGACTCCTTAGGGTCGGCGGTGACGCGGTGCCCTTCTATCGGCCAGCCGCGGCCCGGCCGACAGAAGCGTTCTCAAGGGCCGTCCGGCTGAGGTTGCCCGATCGGAACCCCTCGAGGTCGAGCGTGGCGCGGCGATAGCCGGCTGACCGGACCGCCTCGACGACGGACTCGCGCACTTCGAGCGCCCGACCGAGCTCGTCGAGGCCGAGTTCGATGCGCGCGCTGTCGCCGTAGTGACGGACGCGCACGACGCGGAACCCGAGGGCGTGCAGCGCCGACTCCGCCCGCTCGACCTGGTCGAGCACGTCGAGCGTGACGCGGGTGCCGTGCGGGACGCGCGAAGCGAGGCACGCCGCGGCCGGTTTGTCCCAAGTGCGCAGGCCGAGCTGCCGGGAGAGCTCCCGCACCGCGAGTTTGGTCAGCCCGGCGCCGACGAGGGGGAAGACGGCGCCACGTTCGCGCGCCGCGGCCTGGCCCGGCCGGTAGTCGGCGAGGTCATCGAGGTTGACGCCGAGCGCGATCGCGGCGCCCTCTTTGCGTGCCGGGCCGGCGAGCACGTCCATGAGCTCGCGTTTGCAGTGGTAGCAGCGGTCGAGGTCGTTGCGGGTGTAGGACTCGTCATCAAGCTCGTTCGTCTCGACGACGAGGTGCCGGAGCCCCCACTCGCTGGCGAGCGCCCGGCAGTCCGCGAGCTCGTCGCGCGCCAGCGAGGGCGACGAGGAGGTCACGCAGAGGACCCGCCGCGGGCCGAGCTTCCGGTTGGCGACGAACGCGAGAAACGCCGAGTCGGCGCCCCCCGAGAAGGCGACGATGACGCGTCCAAGCCCGTGGAGCACGCCTTCCAGGCGGCTGAGCCCAGGAGCTCGGGTCGTCACCGGGTCACCGGCGACCGGCCGGTCGGGCGGAGCGCGGCGAGGATCTCGGCAGGGGACTTGACCATCCCCGCGACGAAGGGACCGAACTCGGCGTAGCGAGCCGAGGCTTCGTCGTAACGCATCGCGTAGACGCACGACTTGATGTCGTCGAACGTAGCGGCGAACAGCGTCACGCCCCACTCCCAGTCGTCGAGTCCTGACGAGCCGGTGACGAGCTGGAGCACTCGACCGCGGAAGATGCTCCCGACCTTGCCGTGGCTCACCATCATCCGGAGTCGCTCTTCGTAGGACAGGCGGTACCAGTTCTTGTCGCCATCGCGGCGCCGTGACATCGGGTAGAAGCAAAAAGCGGGCATCTTCGCCGGCGGAATCTTCGGGCGCAGGCGCGCCTTCTTCGCCGCGTCGGGGACGTGCTTGGCGTACTCGGACACCTCGGTGAGCGAGACGTAGGAGTACTTCGGGGTGCACCCGGCCTGGCGCAGCTCGGTCTGGAGCTGCCGGAGACGCTCGAACGACGGGCCGAGCGCGAGGACCCCGAGGTCGGCCTTGTGACCGATGATCTCAGCCGTGACGACTTCGTAGCTATCCGCCCGGCAGGTGGTGAGCGCGGACTGCACGGCGCCGGTCTCGGTGTCGGCGGCAACGTCGCAGAACAGGTGTAAGACCGCCCATCCCGGGGCGCGTTCGGTGCCGGGGGATGCGTCGGACTGCTGGTCGGACAGGTTGGCGACCTGGTTCGTCACGCGGCAAGTCTACGGCGCACGTCAAAAGGACCTTCCGGGTGACGACCCCGACCCGACCGGGGGCGTCCACCCGCGGTCGGGTCGCGCGTTGCGCCGAGGTCGTGCTCTTCTAGTAGTCGTCCATCCCCGCCGCGGGAGGAGCTGGCGGCTTTTCCTCGGGCTTGTCGACGACAACCGCTTCCGTCGTCAGAAAGAGCGCCGCGATCGAGGCGGCGTTCTGCAGCGCCGAGCGGGTCACCTTGGCGGCGTCGATGACACCGGCGGCGAACAGGTCCTCGTAGATGCCGGTCTCGGCGTTCAGGCCCTCGGCGACGTTCTTCAGCGCGCGGACCTTTTCGATCACGACCCCGCCCTCGGCTCCGGCGTTGACGGCGATCTGCTTCAGCGGCTCTTCGACCGCCCGGGCGACGATCCGGGCGCCGGTCGACTCGTCGCCTTGCAGTTTCTCGGCCAGATCGAGGATCGCCTGCTGGCAGCGGAGCAGCGCGACCCCTCCACCGGGGACGACGCCTTCCTCAATCGCGGCTTTCGTCGTCGAGACGGCGTCTTCGATCCGGTGCTTCTTCTCCTTCAACTCGACCTCGGTCGCGGCGCCGACCTTGATCACGGCGACGCCCCCGGAGAGCTTGGCGAGCCGCTCCTGGAGCTTCTCCCGGTCGTAGTCGGAGTCGGTGTTGTCGATCTCGGTCTTGATCTGGTTGATTCGGCCCTTGATGTCGGCGTCGGCCCCGGCCCCTTCGACGATCGTCGTCTCGTCCTTCGAGATGACCACCTTGCGGGCCCGGCCGAGCAGGTCGAGCGTCACGTTCTCGAGCTTCAGGCCGACGTCCTCGGTGATGACCTGGCCGGCGGTGAGGATCGCCATGTCCTGGAGCATCGCCTTGCGCCGCTCGCCGAAGCCTGGGGCCTTGACGGCGACGCTTTTGAACGTGCCGCGGATCTTGTTGACGACGAGCGTCGCGAGCGCTTCGCCCTCGACGTCCTCGGCGATGACGACAAGCGGCTTGCCCGTCTGCATCACCTTCTCGAGGACCGGGAGCATGTCACGCACCGCGCTGATCTTGGAACCGAAGATCAGGACGTAGGGGTCCTCGAGGACGGCTTCCATGCGGTCGGAGTCCGTCACGAAGTACGGGGAGATGTATCCCTTGTCGAACCGCATCCCCTCGACGAGGTCCATCTCCATGCCGAAGGTCTGGGACTCCTCGACGGTGATGACGCCGTCCTTGCCAACCTTGTCGATCGCCTCGGCGATCATCGACCCGATTTCCGGGTCGGCAGCGGAGATCCCCGCGACCTGGGCGATCTGATCTTTCGAGTCGGTGTCCTTCGCCGTCTCCTTCAGGCCGGCAACGGCGGTGTCCACTGCGGCTTCGATCCCGCGCTTCAGCGACATCGGGTTCGCCCCCGCCGCGACGTTGCGCAGACCCTCCCGCACGAGCGCCCCGGCGAGCACCGTCGCCGTCGTCGTGCCGTCACCGGCGACGTCGTCGGTCTTCTTCGCGACCTCCTTGACGAGCTCGGCCCCGACTTTCTCGAACGGATCCTCGAGTTCGATCTCCTTCGCAATCGAGACGCCGTCGTTGGTGATCGTTGGCGCGCCCCACTTCTTCTCGAGGACGACGTTGCGACCCTTCGGTCCGAGCGTGACCTTCACCGCGTCGACGAGCTGGTTCATCCCCCGCTCGAGCGCACGCCTGCCGTGCTCATCGAACTCGATCAACTTCGACATCTCGGATGTCCTCCCTTGGCTGCTCGGGTCGTCCGAGCGTTAGCACTCTCATCTGTCGAGTGCTAATAGCAAACCACGCCAGCGGCGCGGGCGCAACACGCCCAGCTCAGGAGCGGTTTCGCGGCTGTGGTCAGCCTCCGGCGATCGCCGGGACGACGGAGACGATCTCGTCGTCCCGAACGGGGGTGTCCAGACCTTCGAGGAGCCGGATGTCCCGGTCGGCGAGGAAGACGTTGACGAACCGGCGCAGTTGCCCGTCAGAGTCGACGATCCGCTCCCGCAGCCCGGGGTGTCGATTCTCGAGGGCGTCGAGCGCCTCGCGCACCGTCGCGGCCACGACGACGATTTCGCGGTGCCCTCCGGTGAGGGGCCGCAGCTGGGCCGGGATGCGGACGACAACGCTCACTGGGGATTCCTCCGCTCGTTGTCCAGTGCCTCGAAGGCGTCGAGCGTCGGTTCGATGACCGCGGTCGGACCGACGGAGTCGCCGAAGGCTTCGATCGTCTTCAGTCCGGTCCCGGTGATACAGGCGACGACGCGCTCGTCGCGTCCGACGACCCCGTCGTGGGCGAGTTTGCCGAGGCAGGCGATGGTCACGCCTCCGGCGGTCTCAGCGAAGATCCCCTCGGTTCGGGCGAGGAGTTGGATCGCTTCGAGGATCTCCGCGTCGGTCGCCGCGCTGATCGCGCCCCCGGACGAGCGCACCGACTGCAGCGCCGCCTCTCCGTCGGCTGGGTTCCCGATGGCGAGCGACTTCGCGATCGTGGCGGGAACGACCGGCGTCGGGAGTTCGGCTCCGTCGGCGAAGGCCTGGGCGACCGGGGAACAGCCCGCCGCCTGCGCGCCGGAGATCCTCACCCGCTGGTCGCCGTCGACGAGGCCGACGAGGTCGAGTTCGCCGAACCCCTTGTCGATCTTCGTGAGCAGGCTGCCCGAGGCGATCGGCACGACGACGTGGTCGGGGTTCCGCCAGCCGAGCTGTTCGGCGATCTCGAAGGCGAGAGTCTTCGAACCCTCGGCGTAGTAGGCGCGCAGATTGATATTGACGAACGCCCACTCCTCGCGCTCGGCGACGATCTCGGCGCAGAGGCGGTTGACCTGGTCGTAGTTGCCCTCGAGCGCGACGACCCGGGCTCCGAACGCGGCGGTCGTCGTGATCTTCGTGTGTTCGAGATCGGCCGGCACGAAGACATAGCACTCCATGCCGGCGCGGGCCGCGTGTGCCGCGACGGCGTTGGCGAGGTTCCCGGTCGAGACGCACGCTGCGACCTTGAAACCGAGCTCGCGTGCCCGAGTGAGCGCGACGGACGTGACCCGGTCCTTGAACGAACCGGTCGGGTTGCGGGTGTCGTCTTTCAGCCAGAGCTCGCCGAGTCCGAGCTCGGCGGCGAGGCGGTCGGCCCGGATGAGCGGTGTGTATCCCGCGCCGAGATCGACCGCACCGATCGGGTTGGCGGGGAGGAGGTCGGCGTACCTCCAGATGGACAACGGTCCCCGGCCAATTTCCGCGCGGTCGACGCGGCGGGCGATGGCGTCGTAGTCGTACGCGACTTCCAGGGGGCCGAAACACCACTCGCAGACGTACAGGGCCTCCGAGGCGAATTGCCGTCCACATTCACGGCAGCGCAGACCGTTGATCGGCGGGGTCACGGCGTCCTCCTCATCGGTCGGGCATTGGCACCTGGTGACGGGGTCACTGGTTGCCGCGGCGTCTTCGGGCCCGTCCCTCAGCCGCTCTGGATGATGCAACCAGTCTGGACGGCCGGACCCCCCGGAGTCAAGGCGGCCGGTCTTTGCCCACGATGAGGCACGAAGCGAAGATGGTCGACGTGAACCGCCGTTTCGATCGGGTGGACCGTTGAGCGATCTCGTCGTCGTCACGAACCGGGGACCGCTCTCGTTCGTCGTAGACGAGGGCCAGGTCGTGGTGGGTCGGGCCCCGGGGGGGCTCGCGCCGAGCCTCGCCGAGGCACTCGAGGGACAAAGCGCCCTGTGGATCGCCGCTGCCTCGTCCGATGGCGAGCGGGATCTCGCGGCGCGCGCCTCGCCGGGGCCGACGACCATGGGGTTGGAGGTCGACCTCGTCGAGATTCCCGACGAGGTCGCCGCGGCCTGCCGGGTGATCGCCAACAGCACTTTGTGGTTCTTGCACCACGGGCTGTTCGACCGGACGCGTCGACCCCGGATCGACAGTCGCTGGCACGAGGCGTGGGAGAACTATCGCGTCTATAACGCTCTTTTCGCCGATGAGATCGCGGGTCGCGCGCCAAACGGGGCGAAGGTCGTCCTGAACGACTACCACCTTTCGCTCGTCGGTCGCCGACTCGTCGAGCTGCGGCCCGATCTCGAGACGGTCCATTTCACCCACACTCCCTTCTGCGATCCCGACGAGCTGCGGGTGCTCCCGCGTTCGGTCGCCGCGGAGCTGATCGTCGGGATCGCGTCGTGCGGCGTCGCGGGATTCCACACCGCGCGCTGGGCCGACAACTTCCGTCGCTGCGCCGCGGAGCTGCTCGCCGACGATCCCCCGGTCGTCGTCGCGCCTCTTGGCGTCGATGCCCGGCGGCTCGCCGCGATCTCCGCAACACCGGGGGTCGAGAGGGCACGCGCGGAGCTCTTTGCCTCAGTCGACGAAAGGCGCATCATCCTGCGCAGTGACCGACTCGAGTTGTCGAAGAACATCGTGCGAGGGTTCCTCGCGTTCGAGGAGCTTCTCGAAGCCGATCCGCGCCTGCGCGACTCGGTCGTGTTTATCGCCCACCTGTATCCCTCGCGCCAGGAGCTCCCCGAGTACCTCGCCTACCGCAACGAAGTCGAGCGCACGGCCGCTCGCGTGAACGAGCGCTTCGGCACTGACGGCCGATCGTCGGTGATCCTCGAGATCGCCGACGATCACGACGCCTCGATCGCGGCGCTGAGCTCGTTCGATGTCCTGGTCGTCAATGCGCTGCGTGACGGGATGAACCTCGTCGCCAAGGAAGGCTCGGTCTTGAACCGCCGAGACGGCGCGCTGTTATTGAGCCGCGAAGTCGGTGCTTTCGCCGAACTCGGCGGGGAGGCGGTTCCGGTGGAGCCGTTCGACATCACGGGGACGGCCGGGGCAATCCATCGGGCGCTCGACATGCCGAGAGACGATCGCCACGCCCGGGCGTGTCGGCTCGCCGAGCTCTCGGCGCTCCATCCGCCCGCGCAGTGGCTTGCCGAAGTGTTCGGGCAGGCTCAGCCGGGCCGGAGGCCGCGCCCGGTCTGACCGGGATTCGCCGCGATTCGAGGCGCGTCGATCTCCTGGGTCGACCGATGGCGACGCCAGCGAAGTGACGAACCCTCAGACGCCGGGGCGTTCCGCTTCTGAGGCGCGCTCCGAGAGCTCCGCGAGGAAGCCGAGTGCACCGCGGGGGCCGTCGACGACGAAGTCGGCTTGCGCGACGAGGACGTCGGGAACCTCCGGGCTGCTGACCGCGACGCGGACGCCGGTGAAGTCTTTCGAACGGACCAGGGTGTCGACCGCCGCGAAAGCGGGTATGTCGCCGACGTCGTCGCCGAGCACGCATCCGGCCGAGCAGCTGGAGAGCAGCGACACGACAACCGACCCCTTGTCGTTCGCCACCGGCAAGACGAGCTCGATCGCCTTCTTTCCCTGCAGGACCGCGAGGCCATGGCGCTCCGCAATCTCATGGGCGAGCTCGATCGCGGCGGGCGCGACATCAGGGGCGTTGCGCCAGTGGAGCGTGAGCGCGAGGCCCTTGTCTTCGACGAAGGCACCGGGGGGGACCGCGGCGCGGGCGTCACGGATCGCTCCGGCGACGGCGGCCGCGTAGTTGTTGACGAGCGGCTCGCGCGCGACGGAGCCATCGATGGACCGATGTTCCAGTCCGTAGTGCCCGTAGACGCCGAGCCGATTGAGCGCGGGCCCGATGCCGAGGCGTTCGACGAGAAACGCCACCGGCCGGCCGGAGACGATCGCGACGACGGCGAACTCGGTGATGAGGCGCTCGAGGACACCGACCGCCTCGGCGAGCGGGACCGCTTCGTCGGGGTTCGGGACGATCTCGGCGAGAGTGCCGTCGTAGTCGATGATGACTCCCGTCTCGGACGGTCGCGCGCAGAGGAGCGCGACTGCCCGTTCGGCGGCCGGGTTCAGTGCGGTCGACGTTGACGGGGGGCTTCGGCGAAGAAAGCGGCGCGCCTGCGTTCCGCGCGCCGTCGCCGCGCCCGGTGGACGACGAGCGGGTCGTACGCGGCGGCAGCGGCGGAGTCGGCGAGCACCGATACGATCGTGTAGTACCGAGCCGGGGAGATGCCGAGCCGGGCTCGGATCGCGTCCCGTTTGCTCGAATGATCGGCCGTCGTCCACCATTCCCGTTCGAAATCGAGCACCGCGCGCTCGAGGGACGTCAAAGACATGGGGCGTCTCCCACGGCTCGACAATGCCGTGACGAGGCCCGCGAAGCAAGCATCCTCCCCGGAACCGCTCGGTGGGCGCGCCACCGGTCGGCGGTCGGTGGCCAACGAGAGCGGGTGCCGCGCTTGCGAGCGGCGGCAAGACGCCGTCGCGAAGTCCGGCGCGTTGGCAGGGAGATGCGCGTCAGGTGCGGATCAATCGGTAGAGGACGAACCGGGAGACGCGTCCCGCGCCACTCGCGCTGCGCTCCTCGACGAGGTCGAAATCCTCACCGAATCGGCGACGAAGTTCGACAGCATCGACGCCGCGAGCGCCGAGCAGCCGCCAGGACACGGGCGGGTCGTCGATGCCGGCGAGGTAGAAGTCCGCGCCGGTGCGGGCGACTGCCGCGACTTCGGTCGCGTAGGCATCGCGAAAGCGATCCGGGATCGAGTGGTAGCAACCGATGTCCACGATGAGGTCGAACGGGCCCGCGATTCCGGCTTCGCGAAGTCGTGAGGCGTCGCCTGCCACGAAGCGGGCCGTAGAGCCCCGGGCGAGCGCGCGCCCCCGGGCGGAGGCGATCGCCTGGGGGACGAAGTCCACTCCTACGACGTCCCAACCTTGGCTCGCGAGGTACAGGGCGTCGCTTCCCGTCCCGCATCCGATGTCGAGAGCACGCCCAGAACGGTGGTTGCGGGCAAGTTCCTCCAGTTCGGGCCGGTGCTCCGGTGAGTCCCACCTCGGAGTGCCGAAACGGTAGGCGAACCGGTAGAAGAGCGAATCTCGTCTCATGCGTCTTCCTCCGAGTCGAGCTGGGCCGGGAAGGGCCCGTGGGTGTGGACCGGTCGGCCGACGTTGCGCACCGACCGACGGGCTCGCCCGCCGAAGCAATATACGTCATTGACTAAGCGACTTAGTAACTAAGTACAATACTCTGTCGCTATAATCGCGTCAGTGGCGGCTCCGAGTTCCGAGGAGATGGTGTCCAGCCTGCAGCGGTTCGGGCTGGAGCGGGACCGGATGCGCGCCGCCTGCGCAGCCGAGGCGGGGATCAACGCGACGGATCTCGACGCTCTCGAGCACCTCGAGGCGGATGGGCCGTTGACGCAGAGTCAGCTGGGCGAGCGGCTGTCGCTCACCTCGGGCGCGATCACGATGCTCGTCGACCGGCTGGAGGCGGCCGGCTGGGTGCAGCGTGTTCCCCATCCGAGCGACCGGCGCTACACGCTGGTCGCCTTGTCCGCCCAGGCGCTCACGCGCTCGCCTGCTGGCTTGGCCGCGTATCACGCCCGGATCAGGGCGATCGCAGCGAAGGTTCGCGCCGAAGACCGCGCGGTGATCCTCGGCTTCTTACGCGCCGGGGCCAACGCGGCGTCGACCGCGGCCGACGAGATGCGGCACTGACCCCGGATCGACCGAGCGTCGGTCTCTCGGACTCTGGTCGGGCACGAGCGACGCCTCAGCTCCCGAGGAGCTTGCGCGCGACGTAGGGGAGGATGCCGCCATGCCGGTAGTACTCCTCCTCGGTCGGTGTGTCGATCCGGACGACGGCCTGGAAGGCCTTCTCGTCGGCGCGGACGGTGACGCGTTTCCCGATGAGACCGCCGCGAGCCGATCCCGCCAGACCGGTCACGGAGAACACCTCGGTGCCCGTGAGCCCGAGCGTCGCCGCGTTCTCTCCCGGGGCGTACTCGAGGGGGGCGACGCCCATGCCAATCAGGTTCGAGCGGTGGATCCGCTCGAAGCTCTCCACCAGGACGGCGCGCACGCCGAGGAGGGCGACTCCCTTCGCGGCCCAGTCCCGGGAGGATCCGGATCCATACTCCTTTCCCGCCAACACGAGGAGCGGCACGCCCTCGGCCCGGTAAGCGTTGGCGATGTCGTAGATCGAGCCGGGCGTCGCTTCGGGAAGGTGCACGGTGACGCCGCCTTCTTTTCCGCCGCCCAGGGCGTTGCGGATCCGCGTGTTGGCGAAGGTGCCGCGGATCATGACCTCGTGGTTGCCCCGGCGTGTGCCGTAGGAGTTGAACTGGGACGGCGCGACGCCGTTGGCGACGAGCCACCGGCCGGCCGGGCTCGACGGTTCGATCGAACCGGCCGGCGAGATGTGGTCGGTCGTCACGCTGTCACCGAGGAGGGCGAGCGCGCGGGCACCCGTGATGTCGGTGACCGGGTTGGGTTCGCGGCGCATTGCGTCGAGGAACGGCGGCTTGCGGATGTACGTGGACTTCTCGTCCCAGGTGTAATGCAGTTCATCGGCGACCTCGATCGACCGCCAGTTCTCGTCACCGCCGAAGACGTCGACGTAATCCCGGGTGAACATCGCCGACTCGAGGGCGTCCTCGGCGAGGGCTGCAACCTCGGTCACGCGCGGCCAGAGGTCGCGCAGGTAGACGGGCGTTCCGTCGGGTGACGAGCCGAGGGGATCGCGGTAAAGGTCGATGTCCATCGTCCCGGCGAGGGCGTAGGCGACGACGAGCGGGGGCGAGGCCAGGTAGTTCATCCGCACCTCGGGGTGGATGCGGCCCTCGAAGTTGCGGTTGCCCGAAAGGACCGAGACGCAGGCGAGACCCTTGGCGTTGATCGCCGCGGAGACCTCCGGGGCGAGCGGTCCCGAGTTGCCGATGCACGTCGTGCAGCCGAAGCCGACGACACCGAAGCCGAGCTTGTCGAGATAGGGCGAAAGCCCCGCCCGGTCGAGGTAGTCGACGACGACCCGCGAGCCCGGGGCGAGAGAGGTCTTCACCCACCCCTTCGTGGCGAGGCCGCGCTTGACGGCGTGTTTGGCGACGAGACCGGCCGCGATCATGACCTGGGGGTTCGAAGTGTTGGTGCAACTCGTGATCGCCGCGATGACGACGCTGCCGTCGGTGAGTTCGGCTGGTGTTCCGTCCGAGAGCTGGACCGCGACGCGGCGCTCGTCGGCTGCGCCGGAACGAGTGCTGGGGAGCGAGGCGGCGAGCGAACCGCGGAAGGCATCTTTCGACCGGTCGAGGGGCACGCGGTCCTGCGGGCGCGACGGCCCGGCGAGGCTCGGGACAACCGTCGACAGGTCGAGCGAGAGCTTCTCGGAATACGTCGGCTCGTTGCCGGGGTCGTGCCAGAGTCCCTGTTCTTTGGCGTAGACCTCGACGAGACGTACGAGAGACTCGGGACGACCGGTGAGCCGCAGGTAGCGGAGCGTTTCGGAGTCGATCGGGAAGATCGTCACGGTCGAGCCGTACTCCGGCGACATGTTGCCGATCGTCGCCCGGTTCTCAAGGGGCACGTTGGCGATGCCGGTCCCGTAGCACTCGACGAACTTGCCGACGACGCCGTGTCCGCGCAGCAGCTCGGCGATCGTGAGAACGAGGTCCGTCGCTGTCGTCCCCTCGGGCAGCGCGCCGTCGAGGCGAAGCCCGACGACTTGGGGAATCCGCATCGAGATCGGTTGGGCGAGCATGGCCGCCTCCGCCTCGATCCCCCCGACGCCCCAGCCGACGACGCCAAGACCGTTCACCATCGTCGTGTGGGAATCGGTCCCGACGAGCGTGTCCGGGTACGCGGCACCGCTTGTATCGGCGAAGACCACCTCGCTCAGCAACTCGAGGTTCACCTGGTGGCAGATCCCCGTGCCGGGTGGTACGACGCGCAGCTGCGAGAACGCCTGCTGTCCCCAGCGCAGGAACCGGTAGCGCTCGCTGTTGCGTTCGAATTCCAGCCGCGCGTTCGTCGCCGGGGCGTCGGGACGCCGGGCGACGTCGACGACGACCGAGTGGTCGATGACGAGATCGACCGGGATCTGCGGATTGACGCGCCCGGGGTCGCCGCCGAGGGCGTCGACGGCGTCCCGCAGCGCGGCGAGGTCGACGACACAAGGCACACCCGTGAAGTCCTGGAGCAGGATCCGGGCCGGCGAGAAGGCGACCTCGCGTGGCGCGGCGTCGCCGGGGGCGGCGGACGCCAGGGCGGAGATGTCGTCCGCCGTCACCTCGCGGCCGTTCTCGTGACGGAGCAGGTTCTCGAGGAGGACCTTCAGCGAGTACGGGAGCCGATCGACGCCGAAGTCGCGTGGCAGCGCGTCGAGCCGCTGGATCGAGAATCCGGTGCCGCCGACGGTGATGCGCCCGCTGGTGCCGAACGAGTTCAGCCCCATGCCAGCCTCTCTTTTTGCCATCTATCAGGCCTGACGTTACCGGGGAAGGGTCGAACTGGGAGCTTTGGCGCTGTTCGTGATCTGAGCGGCCTGCGGGTGGACGCGGTCGCGCAATCGGCGCAGCAGTGAGATGAGGCTCTCCGTGTCGCCAGGGTCGAAGACTCCGGTGACGATCGACTCGATATCACGCCCGTGGCGTTCGAGAGTCTCGTTCGTGCGTGACTGCCCGAGCGGCGTCAGTTCGGCGAACGCGCCGCGGCGGTCGTTCGGGCAGGCCTGACGGCAGACGAGGCCGGCGCCGACCAGGCGGTCGATCGTTCGGGTGAGCCCACCCGGAGTGAGCCCCGTCTGGGCGGCGAGGTCGGTCATCCGGAGCCGGGCTCCGGGGGAACGTTCCAGGCGGATGAGGACCTCGAAGGCCAGTCCCCCGAGGCCGAGTTCGCACTCGATCCCCGGAGCGAGGGCGCGACGCAGGCCCGCGGCCGTTTCGAAGACGAGCCCGGTGAGGGTGATCCCGGCGGCCTCCGGGGGCCCAGGGTCGAGGTTTGCCGCGCTGACGTGCTCGTCTGTTGTCTCGGCATGCGAGACCGTCAGATCGTGCTCCGCAACCACGCCAGCAGCGTACCGGAATTTTCCAACGGTCTTTGCGTTGGCAATAGTTGCAGGCGCAATAAGTGCCGGATCAAAGATCTGACAGCGAAAGTCTGACAGCGAAAGACAGTCGGAACAGGAGAGAGAAACGATGGCAACAGCAGCCGCAGAGCTGACGAGGGTCGTCGACGGTGAGATCGTCCCAGCTCCGGGCACCTATACGCTCGACAAGGCCCACAGCATCGTCGCCTTTGTCGCCCGTCACTTGATGGTGACCAAGGTGCGCGGGACGTTCAGCGAGTTCGAGGGAACCGTCGTCGTCGCCGAGGATCCGAGCGAATCAAGCGTCCAGGCGACGATCCGGACCGACAGCGTCTCGACGGGTGAGCCCCAGCGTGACGGCCACCTGCGCTCGGGCGACTTCTTCGAACAGGACAAGTACCCGACGATGACCTTCAAGAGCAGGACGGTCCGCCCGGCTCGCGACGGGAGATGGCTGGTGACCGGTGACCTGACCATCAAGGACGTCACCCGTTCGGTGTCGCTCGAACTCGAATTCAACGGCGCGACGTCCGATCCCTGGGGCGGTGTCCGGCTCGGGTTCTCGGCCTCGACCGAGATCGACCGCACCGAGTTCGGCGTCTCGTGGAACTCGGCGCTCGAGGGCGGGGGTGTCGTCGTCGGCAATCGGGTGAGGGTCGAGATCGAGGCGGAAGCCATCCTCGCCGCCTGAGCAGCCAGGGACTGCACCTCGGCGCCGGGATCGCGTTACGACCCGGCGCCGAGGTGTGTGAAGGCGCTGCGTTGCGACGTCGCCAGACGCCTGCTCGAATGCCGGGGTGGACTTCGGTCGAGGCGACAGTGCCGCGGCGATCCTCGAGGAGGCGTCTGTCGCGCTCGCCGGGCGAACGGTGCTCGGACCGGTTTCCCTGGAGATCGCCCGAGGCGAGCACTGGGCGCTCCTCGGTCCGAACGGCGCCGGGAAGACGATGCTGCTCTCGGTGCTCGGCGCGGAGCGTCATCCGACGACGGGGCGGGTGGAGGTCCTCGGCGAGCCTTTCGGCCGTGTCGATCTGCGGGAGCTGCGCCGACGGATCGGCGTTGTCGGCCACCACGTCGCCGATCGGCTGCCACCGGTCGCCAAGGCCCTCGAAGTCGTCCTCACCGGCAAAGACGGGATCCTCGCGCCGTGGTGGGGTCGGTTCGGCGCCGAGGCACGTGCCGAGGCCCTGGCGATGCTCGGTCGTGTCGGCTGCGCCGAGCTTGCCGAGCGACCGTTCGGCGAGTGTTCGCAGGGAGAGCGTCAACGCGTCCTCGTCGCGAGGTCGCTCTTTGGACGACACGATTTCTTGCTGCTCGACGAACCAGCGCTCGGTGTCGACCTGCCGGGACGAGAGGCCCTGATCGAGGTGCTCGACGAGCTTGCGGGTCGCGGTGGCCCGACGACGGTCCACGTCGCCCACACGCTCGAGGAGCTTCCGGGTCTGACGACGCACGCGATGCTCCTGTCCCGCGGTCGTCTCGTCGCTTCGGGGGTCGCGACCGAGGTCCTCGTCGACGAGGCGTTGAGCGAGTGTTTCGGTGCGGCGTTTGTCGTCGAGCGGGTGGGCAGGCGATACAGCGCGCGGGCCGCGGGTTCCTGGTAGCCACGACCCAGGAGACGTCGACCCTGGTGGGTCGGGCCCGAAGGGTCGGTCGTCCTCTCGTTCCGCAATCGGTCGATCGCGGGCGATGACTTGAACGACGATGCCCCCTGCCGCGGCGAAACGCACGACCCTCGCGACAATCGACCCTCTGGCGAGCTCTTCGAGGCATGGACGCCGGCTCGAATCGAAGACGATCTGCGTGATCTGATGGGTGGCGCGAACTCGACAAGGGCGCGGGCGGGATCGTCGCGCCGCATCTCGTGGTCGGTACCACCGGCGTCTTCGGCGGTCTTGCGGATCTCGCGGATCGACTGGGCCCCTGACGCCGGAGCTGTGGCGTCCGTTCGGACGGGCACGACCTCGAGGCTCGACTTCAGCCGTTTGGCGATGCGGGCGGTCGCCGCGCGACGCCTTCGGAACCCGGGGCATTGGTGAGAGCGACCATCACTCGTTCGTTCGTGTCCGAGACCGGTCCGGGACGATGTGCGGCGGGGAAGTCGAGGAGTTCTTCCTCCGCCTCGGCGGCGACGAAGCGCAGTGCGAGTTCGCGCCGCGCGACAAGGTTCTCGTCTTGGCGAAGTGCCCCAGAGCTTCCGGGACCTTGTCCGGGAGGGTAGATGTGGCCAGAGAGCATTCGTCGACGCCGCGCCTCCGGCGACGAGTCGATGAGCTCGAGCTGGTCCACCGTGCGCACGACTCAGTCGAGGACGCGCTCTCCCAGCTAGACGCCGGTGATCGTCTGGACCGGGTCGGCGATGCTCCCGAGGCGCGGGACCTTGCCGTGCTTATGACTGCGATTTCGGTGTTCAGCAGTTCGATCACGTCTTGTCCGCGCTACTCGTTGCGCCCGAAATTCGGGACGTTCGCGGGGGCGACTTCGTCGACGAGAGCTATCTCGGGGTGGTGGGCCGGGACGGCCTCGAGGTTCATCTCCTCGAAGGTCGTTCCCGGTGGTCGACAAGCTTGCGGGGAACGACTCCGAGCGTTCCGATCTCTTTGGCGGAGCGCGCCCGGCCGTGCGTCTCGACGAAGCCGATGACGAGGTCACGGCCCCGTTCGGCGTGTCAATGGCCTTCCTCGAGCATCGCGACGGTCTTGCCGGCTCGGGCGACCGCGCCGAGGTAGATCCGGGTCCGCCCCGTCGCCACGACGGCATTGGCGAGCTCGTGAGGACGATCGTCATCGAGGCTCATATTCCCGTTGTCGCCGACAGCGGCCGCGGGCATGACCGTTACCGCGACAGCCAAACCCCGCTGCCATTCTCCTGGGGCACGGGCTCCCGGCCCGTCCCGCAGGGGCGCCGATAGACTGCCGCCGCAGGGCACCCGGCGCAGGACGGCATGAGAAAGATCCAGCGACATCTCGTTCGCGTGCTCGTCGTTCTGGCGGCGATCGCGGCCATCGGTTTCGTCCTCCTACCACTCCGGGGACACATCGACCGCGAGACGATCGGCCTCGTCCTCGTCATTCCCGTCTTCGCCGCGGTCGCGGCGGGTGGTTACATCGCTGGCGTCGTCGCGGTCGGCGCGTCATTCCTGGTCTACGACGTCCTTTTCATTCCGCCGTACGGGTCGCTGACGGTTGGCCCCGGCCAGAACTGGGTGCCGCTCGGCGTCTACACGGTTGTCATGCTCGCGGTCGCGCGCATCCTCGCGAGCCTGCGGCGTGCCCGCGGCGACGCAGCAAGACGTGAGGCGGAGACGCGACGTCTCTTCGAATTGTCCGAGGCGCTGACAGCGGATCAGCCCCTCCCGGTCCTTCTGGCGGCCATCGTCAATTCCGTGTACGAGGCGTTCGGGCTGACGAGCGTGTTCCTGTTGCTGCCGGAGGGTGACGGCTTCAACGTCGCGGCACAAGCTGGTGAATCGCTGACGGTCGACGAGCTGCGGGCCGTGTTTCCCGTCGCCGGCGAGCTGCGCAGCCTCGCCGGCGTGACGACCCCGGCGGGGCGCCTCTTTGGCATTCCGCTCGCCGCCGCTGGACGGCCGATCGGCCTGCTCGTCTTTGCGGGCAAGACGATCCCGCCGGGCGATCTCGGGTCGTTGCGCACCTACGCCAATCAAGCGGCGATCGCCGTCGAAAGGGCGCGCCTTCGTGAGCAGACCGTGCAGGCCGAGCTTCTGCGGCGGGTGGACGGCTGGCGCGCCGCGCTCTTGGGCGCCGTGTCGCACGATCTACGGACCCCGCTATCGTCAGTTAAGGCTGCCGTCTCCGACCTGCGTCGCGCCGACCTCGCTCTGTCGAGGGAGGACTCTGAGGAGTTGCTCGCCCTGATCGAAACGCAATCGGACCGGCTTGCCCGGTTGGTCACCAACCTTTTGGACATGACGCGCATCGAATTCGGTGAGTTGGAGCTGCGCCGGAAGCCGACGGCGCTGGAGCGAGTCCTCGACGACGCCTTGGCGTCATTTGGCGCGGCCGAGTGGGTCGACCGGGTCGTCGCCTCGTTCCCGGCCGACCTGCCCCCGGTGGACATCGACCGGCTTCTCGTCTGTCAGATCCTCGCCAACCTCCTCGAGAATGCCGAGAGGCACGCGCCGGAAGGGTCTCCGATCTCCGTCAGCGGACGAACTGCCGGCAAGGTGGTCGAAGTCTCCGTCGAAGATTGTGGCCCGGGAGTTCCCGAGGCCGACCGGGACCGGATCTTCAAGATGTTCAATCGGGTATCCGGGGGGGGACGGGCGGGTATCGGTCTCGCCATCGTTCAGGCTTTCGTCGAAGCACACGGACAGTCGGTGCGGGTCGAGACCGCCGCCGGCGGTGGAGCCCGGTTCGTCTTCACCCTGCCGGTGGCGACGGCGGCGGTCGAGGTCGCCTGAGTGACCCGTGTGCTCGTCGTCGATGACGACGCTTCGTTGCGCAAGGCACTCCAGATAGGCCTCACGGCCCGGGGCTACGACGTCCTCCTGGCGAGATCCGGCGAGGAGGGGGTCAGCCAGGTGGCACTGGCCGCGCCGGACATCGTGGTCCTCGATCTCGGACTTCCGGATATCGACGGCCTCGACGTCTGCCGGAGGGTCCGTTCCTGGTCGAACGTGCCGATCGTCGTGCTGTCCGCCGCGGGATCGGAATCCCGCAAGGTCGCCGCGCTCGACGAGGGTGCCGACGATTACGTGACGAAGCCGTTCTCGATGGGCGAGCTCGAGGCTCGTCTGCGGACCGCGCTCCGCCATGCCGCCGGCGTTGCCGCGGCGGAGCCGACCGAGATCCGGGTCGGCCGGGTCTCGCTCGACCTCATGCGTCGCAGCGCCACGCTCGACGACCGACCGGTCGATCTCACGCCGCACGAGTTCTCGTATCTCAGTTACCTCGCCCGTCACGCCGGGAAGGTGTGCACCCACCAGATGATCCTCCAGGCCGTGTGGGGCCCCGGCTACGGCGGGCAGACGCGCTACGTCCGTGTCTACGCGCACCGGCTGCGCCACAAGCTCGGCGACACGAAGGGCCGGATGCTGCGCAACCACCCGGGTATCGGCTACGAGTTCGTCGCCGATTAACCCGACCGAGCGGAGGAGAAGGTCCGCCTTCAGCGCAGGCGGGCGAGCGCCTCGTTCAGTTCGAGAACATTGATGTACGAGCTGCCCAGGAAGCCGAACTGCGGGCCGACGACCTGAGAGGCGATGAGACGCCGGACGGCGCCGACGGAGAGGTCGTTCGCCTTGGCGACGGCAGCGGCCTGGGCGTAAGCGTCGGCGGGGCTGATGTCGGGGTCGACGCCGCTACCGGAACCGGTGACGAGGTCCGCCGTCGGGGTGATTCCCTCGCGGCGCAGCGTCGCCGCGCGCGCTGCGACGATCTTCACGAGCTTCCGCGAACGCGGTCCCCAGTTCGCCGACCCGGTCGCCGCGGGGTCGTCGGGGTCGGCGCGGCCCTGGAACCATCGGGGGCCCCGCCACTGCTGGCCGACGAGGGTCGAACCGTTCGCCGTCAACGAGCCGTTCGCCTGGTGGCTGAAGAACAGATTGCCGATGCCCGTCTCGAGCGCGGGGTAGGCGAGCCCGAGCAGTAGGAAGAAGATGATCGAGACGACGACGGCGCGACGCAGCTGGGTGAGCATCAGTAACCGCCCGTCACCGTGAGGATGAGGTCGATGAGCTTGATCCCGATGAACGGCAGGATCACGCCCCCGACGCCGAAGATCCAGACGTTGCGCCGGAGGATCGCCGACGCGCTCATCGCGCGGAACCGAACGCCGCGCAGCGCGAGAGGGATCAACGCGACGATGATGAGCGCGTTGAAGATCACCGCGGAGAGCACCGCGCTGCTCGCGCTGTGCAGGTGCATGATGTTGAGCCGGTTGAGTGCCGGGTAGGTCGCGACGAACAGCGCGGGGATGATCGCGAAGTACTTGGCGACGTCGTTGGCGATCGAGAATGTCGTCAACGCCCCCCGTGTGATGAGGAGCTGCTTGCCGATCTCGACGATGTCGATGAGCTTGGTCGGGTTCGAGTCGAGGTCGACCATGTTCCCGGCTTCCTTCGCGGCCGAGGTCCCCGTGTTCATCGCCACCCCGACATCGGCCTGGGCGAGGGCGGGCGCGTCGTTCGTCCCGTCGCCGGTCATCGCGACGAGCTTCCCGTCCTCCTGTTCGGCGCGGATGAGCGCCATCTTGCGTTCGGGGGTGGCCTCGGCCAGGTAGTCGTCGACACCGGCCTCGGCCGCGATCGCGGCCGCGGTGAGTGGGTTGTCTCCGGTGATCATCACGGTCCGGATGCCCATCGTCCGCATCGCGGCGAACCGCTCCCGGATCCCTTCTTTCACGATGTCCTTCAGCTCGATGACGCCGAGGACCGCCGGCCCCTCGGCGACGACGAGGGGTGTCGAGCCGGCCCGGGCGACCCGTTCGACAATGCCGTCGAGCTCAGGGGGCACGATCCCGCCCTTGGTGGCGACCCACTGCCGGATGGCGTCGGCGGCGCCCTTGCGAATCTCGCGCCCGGAAACGTCGAGGCCCGACATGCGGGTGGTCGCCGAGAAGGGGATGAACTCGTGGTGGCCGAGGACCTGCTCGCGGATGTTGAAGCGCTCCTTGGCGAGCACGACGATCGAGCGACCCTCGGGCGTTTCGTCCGCGAGCGAGGCGAGCTGGGCCGCCTCGGCGACGTCTCGCTCGCTATGTCCGCCGACGGGCGAGAAGGAGGAGGCCATCCGATTGCCGAGGGTGATCGTGCCCGTCTTGTCGAGCAGGAGTGTCTGGACGTCGCCCGCCGCCTCGACGGACCGACCGCTCATCGCCAAGACGTTGCGCTGTACGAGCCGGTCCATTCCGGCGATGCCGATCGCCGAGAGGAGCGCCCCGATAGTTGTCGGGATGAGACAGACGAGCAGCGCGACAAGGACGACGACGGAGACAGCGGCACCCGAGTAGTGACCGAACGGTTCGAGCACGACGACGACCGGGAGGAAGATGAGCGTGAGGGCCGCGAGAAGGATCGTCAGCGCGATTTCGTTCGGCGTCTTCTGACGGCTCGCGCCCTCGACCAGGCCGATCATCCGGTCGAGGAAGGTGTGGCCGCGCTCGGCCGTGATCCGCACCAGGATTCGGTCGGAGAGCACTCTCGTCCCGCCGGTGCAGGCTGATCGGTCACCGCCCGACTCGCGAATGACCGGGGCGGACTCACCGGTGATCGCCGACTCGTCGACCGAGGCAACGCCTTCGATGATCTCGCCATCGGACGGGATGATGTCACCGGCCTCGCAGACGACGACGTCGCCGTTGGTGAGCTCCGCGGCGGCGACGCGTGTCTCCGTGCCGTCCGGGCCGACGAGACGGGCCTCGGTATCGGCGCGCATCCGGCGCAACGTGTCGGCCTGCGCTTTGCCGCGGCCCTCGGCGACGGCCTCGGCGAAGTTGGCGAACAGAACCGTCAAGAAGAGCCAGATCGTCACCGACCAGGTGAAGATCCCGGGGTGGGCGATCGACTCGATGAGCGTGATGACCGCGCCGACGAGGACGACGAACATGACGGGGTTGCGGATCTCGATCCTCGGGTCGAGCTTCTTTGCGGCGTCGATCGCGGCCCGGCCGAGGATCTCCCGATCGAAGAGTCCCCGTTTCTCGGCCACGCCGTGCGTGCTCGGGCGGACGTCCGGCACGACCGTCTCCGGCGACATCAGAAGAACCTCCGGCTGAGTAGTTGCTCGACTAGGGGTCCGAGCGAGACGGCCGGAAAGAAGGTGAGCGCGCCGACGATGAGGATCACCCCGAGGAGGAGGCCGGTGAATAGCGGCGTGTCGGTCTTGAACGTGCCCGCCGAGGCGGGAACGATCGGCTTTGTGGCGAGGGCGCCCGCCAGAGCGAGGCATGGGATCATGATGGCGAACCGACCGAGGAGCATCGCGACCCCACCGGTCACGTTGTAAAAGGTCGTCGCGCCATTGAGGCCCGCGAACGCCGAGCCGTTGTTGTTCGTCATCGACGTGAAGGCGTAGAGGATCTCCGTAAAACCGTGCGGGCCCGCGTTGAGCGGTCCGGCGCGTCCCGCCGCGACCGACACCGCGATACCGGCGAGAACGAGGACGACGATCGGCATGATGAGCACGCCGAAGGCGGCGAGTTTGACCTCCTTGGCCTGAATCTTCTTACCCAGGTACTCCGGGGTGCGACCGACCATGAGGCCGCCGAGGAAGACGGTGATGATCGCGAAGAGGAGGATCGTGTACAGACCGCTCCCCGTTCCGCCCGGGCTGATCTCGCCGAGCATCATTCCGGTGAGCAGGGCAAAACCCCCGATCGGCGTGTAGGAGTCGTTCGCCGAGTCGGCGGATCCCGTCGAGGTCTGGGTGGACGCGATCTCATAAAAGACCGAATCGGCCACGCCGAACCGGACCTCTTTGCCCTCGACGTTCCCGCCTGGCTGGTACGTGACGCCGCCTTTGGCGACCGCCGGGTTGGTGCCGTGCTCGGCGATCTCGCCCATCGCGACCCACGCGCCGAACAGGATCACCATTGCCGCGAGGACGGCGAAGCCCTGCCGGAAACTGCCCACCATCTTGCCGAAGGTGTAGGTGAGCGCGAAGGGAATGGAGAGGAGCAGCACGAACGACAAGAAGTTCGTCAAGCCCGTCGGGTTCTCGAAGGGGTCGGCGCCGTTGGCGTTGTAGGTTCCGCCGCCGTTCGTCCCGAGCTGTTTGATGACCTCTTGGGAGCCGAACGGTCCGCGGGGGATGAGCTGGGCCACGCTGTTCAAGGAGTCGTGGATCGTCACCGGCCCCGCGAACGTCTGGATGGCACCCTGCCCGATGAAGATGACGGCGGCGACGAGGGAGATCGGCAGCAGGATGTAAAGGACGCCCCGCACGAGGTCGACCCAGAAGTTGCCGATCGTCGCCGAACCGTGGCGGGCGAACCCGCGGACGAGTGCGATCGCGACGGCGATCCCGACCGAGGCCGAGGCGAAGTTCTGCACGGCCAGGGCACCCATCTGCGAGAGGTAGGACATCGTCGATTCGCCCGAGTAGTTCTGCCAGTTCGTGTTGGTGACGAACGAGATCGCTGTGTTCCAACCCAGCGCCGGGCCGACCGCTCCGAGGTGCTGCGGATTGAGCGGGAGCGATCCCTGGAGCCGGATCATCCCGTAGACGACCAGGATCGCGACGGAGGAATAAATGACGAGCGCCCCGGCGTACCGTTGCCAGCTCTGCTCGACCTCGGGGTCGATCCCGACCAACCGGTAGATGGGTCCTTCGACGAAGGCGAGGTAGCGCACGCGTCCTTCGTAGACGGCGGCCATGTACGAGCCGAGGAAGCGCCAGATCAGGATCATGATCGCCGTGAAGACGACGATCATCCACGTCAGATCCACTAGAAGCGCTCCGGCCGGAACATCGCGAAGCCGAGATAGATGAACATGACGATCGACACCGCGAGAAGAACGCCTTGTACGGCGGTCATGCGCGTTCGAACGTCCAGATCAACCCGAACATGACGGCGGCGAAGATGACCACTCCGAGCACCGCGAGGAAGTCAGCCACGGAGAAACACTCTGTCGGCGATCGCGTCAAGAAAGTGTCAAACCTGGACGCTTTGACATCAAGAATCCGTCAACGTCGTCCATCCTGGCGGCGCGGCGCTCACGAGGCGGGGCTTTTCCGTTCGCTCGCGGGCCCGTCCGTATGCTGGTGGGATGCCGTCGCAGTACGTACTCGAGCCGACGTCATCCGCGGAGCGAGTGGCGCGCTCGCCACTTTGTCGCCACCGCCGGCATACCCGACCGATCGCGGGGGTTGCTTTCGCCGCGGGCCTCGGGCTCGTCGCGTCGGCGTGCGGGGGGTCGAACGGCCCGGCGAGTCGCGGCCCGTACCCGGCGTCGCTGCCGAGCGCGTCCACCCTCTGTCCAACGCTCGCCGAGGTCGACTACTACGTGCCCGTGCCCCCTTCAGCTGCTTCAGACATCGTGGAACAGTCGACGACCGTCGGAGCGCGATCGACGGTGCGCTGCGTCTACGGAGATCCGGATCGTGAGCCGCGGCACTCCACGTCCGTGACCTTTGTGCTCCGACCGAGCGCAACCGACACCCGGCCCCGCGGTGTGATCGCGACGAGGATCAAGCACGTCGGGATGTGGATGGTCGGCTACCGCCAGCGGGGACTGAACTCGGTGGTCGTCCACCAAGGAGGAGTCGACGTCATCGTCACTTCGGCGGTGCCCCGTCCCGCGCTCGTGGGGTTCGCCGAAGAGGAGCTGTCGCGGGTCCCCGAGGCGGATCGGGCGTGAAGGCGTCCAAGCGATGCGACCCGTGATGAGCCCCGCCCCAGACGCGCCCTCGGCGGGATTCGAACCCACGCGCCCGGCTCCGGAGGCCGGTGCTCTATCCCCTGAGCTACGAGGGCTTGGACCGTGCCGGCCGTGTCCCGTGGCGCACCGTCTGAGCACGTCGCCCGGCACGGCTTTCCGAATGCATGGTAGCCGCCCGCCCACCGGGGGCCACACGCCATGACGAGCAGCGAATTGATCGTCGACGGGATCGTGCGCGGATTACGGGCCGCCGGCATCGCCGTCGAGCCGGACGAGGTGTCGCTCGAGCGCCCGCAGCGACCCGAGTACGGCGACCTGTCCTCCAACGTCGCGTTCGTCGTCGCGGGGCGCGCTGGTCGCGCCCCCCGCGTGGTCGCCGCGGACCTCGTGCACCGCCTCGCGGCCTTTGACCTGCCCCACGTCGAGGCCGTGGAGGTAGCCGGGCCCGGGTTCGTCAATTTGCGCGTCCGGCCGTCGTACTTCCACGAGGCGCTGGCGACCGTCCTCGCAACGGGGTCGGAGGGCTACGCGCGCCCCGACATCGGCAGGGGCGAACGGGTGCAGGTCGAATTCGTGTCCGCCAATCCGACCGGGCCGCTCCACGTCGGCAACGGCTGGTTCGCTTCGTTCGGCGATGCTCTGGCGGGCCTGTTGGAGCGGTGCGGTTACGCCGTCGAACGTGAGTACTACTTGAACGACACGGGAAACCAGATCCGCCTCCTCGGTGAGAGCGTGCTCGCGCGCCGCGCCGGCACGGCACCGCCGGAGGAGGGTTACCAGGGGGCATATCTCGTCGAGCTCGCCGCCAGCTACAAAGGACCCGAAGACGCGACGGTGGCTGGTCGGTTCGCCTCAGAGACCGTCGTCGAGAACATCCGCGCGACCCTCACCCGTCTTGGCGTCGTCTACGACCAGTGGTACAGCCAGGCTTCGATCGAGGAGAGCGGCCAGGTGGAGGAGACCATCGCGACCCTTCGTGGGAAGGGGTTGGTCTACGAGAAGGACGGCGCGACGTGGTTCAAGTCGAGCGAGTACGGGGACAGTCGCGATCGCGTCCTCATCACGTCGACGGGCGAGAGGACCTACCTCGCGGGGGACATCGCTTACCACCGCGACAAGTTCCTTGTCCGGGGATTCGATCGCGTGATCGACGTCTTCGGTGCGGATCACCACGGTCAGGTACCGAGTTTGCACGCCGGAGTCGCGGCACTCGGCGTTGACCCAGGACGACTCGAAGTCGAACTCGGCCAGCTCGTTTCGCTCGTGAGCGGGCCTATGTCGAAGCGGTCCGGCCAGTACGTGCGGCTCGACGAGCTAATCGACACCGTGGGCCCGGACGCGACACGACTACTGGCGCTGATGGGCTCCATCAACCAGGCGACGACGATCGACCTCGACGCCGTGCGTCGGCAGTCCATGGAGAACCCCGTCTACTACGTGCAGTACGCCCACGCCCGGATCGCGTCGATCGAGCGTTTCGCCGTCGAGCGGGGGGTCGCGCGCCCCGCGCTCGACGAACTCGATCTCTCGGTCCTCATCGATCCCCACGAACTCGAGCTCATCCGACGTCTCATCGACTTGCCGCGGATACTCGCAGATGCCGCGGAGGCACGTGCTCCGTACAAAGTGACGAACTGGGTGCGTCAGCTCGCGGCGGATTTCCACGGCTTCTACCACGAGTGTCGCGTGCTCGGCGACGACGTCCCGATGCAGCTCAGCACGGCGCGTCTCGCGCTCGTCGAAGGGGTGCGGATCGGTCTGGTGATCGGCCTTGGAGTACTCGGCGTGTCCGCGCCCGAGTCGATGTGATGCCCTCGTCATCTGGCGGCGAAGCCGATCTCGGCGGCCCGCCGAGCGAGGCTCCGGTCGCACGTCACCTGTTGCCCGACACTGCCGCGCTGACGGCGTCGGGAGGTCTCGCAGTCGGAGGCGTCGACGTCGTCGCCCTCGCCGAGGAATTCGGTACGCCGCTGTTCGTCTACGACGAGGCGGCACTTCGTGCCCGCTGTCGAGAGGTTCTTAGCGCTTTCGGTCCCGGAAGCGCCTACGCGACGAAGGCCTTCCTCTGTCGCGCCATGGCCGAACTCGCGATCGGCGAGGGACTGCAGCTCGACGTGTCAACCGACGGCGAGCTCGGTGTGGCACTGGCGGCTGGTGCCGAACCCGACGACATCGTGTTCCATGGCAATAACAAGTCCGAGGGCGAGCTTGCCACCGCCGTCGGGCTCGGCGTCGGCCGGCTTGCCGTCGACTCGTTCGACGAGGTCGACCGCCTCACTCGCCTTCTAGAAGCTCGGCGACACGGTGCTCACCAGAAGATCCTCGTGCGCGTCAATCCCGGGATCGAGGCGCACACGCACGAGTTCGTCTCGACAGGTCAGGAGGACTCCAAGTTCGGGTTCTCCGTGGCTTCGGGTGCGGCGCGAGTCGCGATCAACGCACTTCGGGGTCTTCCGGGCGGCGAGGTCGTCGGCGTTCACGCGCATATCGGAAGTCAGATCCAGCGACTCACGTCATTCGAACGGCTCGCCGAAATACTCGCGCCGATCGTCCTGGCGAACGGCCTCGCTGAACTCTGCGTCGGAGGCGGGTTGGGGGTCGCCTATCTGTCGGGCGAGTCGGCTCCGACGATCTCCGAGTGGGGGGCGACCGTACGCGCTAGCTGCGCCCGCGCCGGGTTGGGGCCGGCTGTGCGGATCACCGCCGAGCCGGGGCGTTCGGTCGTCGCCACGGCGGCGATGACGTGCTACCGGGTCGGCACGATCAAGGAGCTCCCGGGGATTCGCAACTACGTTGCCGTCGACGGCGGCATGAGCGATAACCCGCGACCGGTCCTATACGGGAGCGGTTACGAGGCCTTTCTTCCTCGGGCCGTGGGGGCGGAGCGTCCCTACGCGGCGAGAATTGTCGGCAAGCACTGCGAATCGGGTGACGTCGTCGTCGCCGAGGCGCGCCTGCCCCGCGACGTCGCCGTCGGCGATGTGCTCGTGACCCCGGTGACCGGCGCTTACGGATTCTCGATGGCCTCGAACTACAACCGGGTCGGGCGCCCGCCGGTCGTCTTCGTGCACGAGGGACGGGCACGACTCGTCGTGCGGCGAGAGACGGTCGAAGACCTTCTCCGCCTGGAATCCTGAAAGTCGCTAGATTAGGCCGATGAGCAGGGATGTCCGGCGTGCCACGCCGCACGTCGTGCGTCTCGGGCTGCTCGGTCTTGGCGTTGTCGGATCCGCTTTCGCCGAACTGGTCGACATCGACCGCGAGGGAATCGACCGACGCGTCGGGCTGAAGCTCGAGGTCACAAGGATCGCGGTGCGCGATGTTCACAAGCCGCGGGGTTCGATCGGGCGGTTGGACCGGATCACCGACGACGCGTCCGCTGTCGTCGCAGATCCGGACGTCGACGTCGTCGTCGAACTCATCGGCGGGATCGAGCCCGCCAAGGCGTTGATCCTCGCGGCACTGCGCGCCGGAAAACCCGTCGTGACTGCCAACAAGGAGCTCCTCGCCGAGGCGGGACCGGAGTTGTTCGCGGCTGCGGAGTCGACGGGGTGCGCCTTGCTCTTCGAAGCCGCCGTCGCGGGGGCGATCCCGCTCGTACGCGCGCTGCGCGTCTCGCTCGTCGGAGAGCATGTCCGTCGCATCCTCGGCATCGTGAACGGGACGACGAACTACATCCTCACTGAGATGAGCGAGAAAGGCGTGAGCTACACCGCAGC
>Ga0187771_10000017_pt1 | contig 70030 bp, 62 predicted proteins | sample 0116_SJ02_MP15_1_FD_133139 | JGI IMG/M metagenome (GOLD analysis project Ga0187771, IMG submission 133139) | Tropical peat soil microbial communities from peatlands in Department of Meta, Colombia - 0116_SJ02_MP15_10_MG | ecosystem: Environmental > Terrestrial > Soil > Wetlands > Peat | place...
ATGGGTTTCAAGACCACGGTGATTGCAGAGGGCTTGAGAACCATGCGAGCCGTTCCTGGACGCATGGAAAAGATAGGGGACGGAAAGCCCTTCGGCGTAATCGTTGATTATGCTCATACGGAGGACGCCCTCGAGAGGCTGCTTGAAGCCGTCCGGGAGATCACCGAGGGACGGGTCATAACCGTCTTTGGGTGCGGAGGCGACCGTGATCGGACGAAGCGACCGAAGATGGGCCGTGTCGCGGCGAAGGGGAGCGATATTGTGATCATCACAACAGATAACCCCAGGACCGAGGATGTGCTGTCGATTATCGGAGAGATAGAAGACGGCATGGTATCGATCGCAGTGAAAGTTGAAAACCTCGATCCGGGCAGCACGGCAGGTACCGGCAAGACGCCTTATCTGGTCATTCCCGACCGACGTGACGCAATCAAGGCGGCCTTTGCCATGGGGAAACCCGGAGACGTTGTTGTCCTGGCAGGCAAAGGGCATGAAGATTACCAGATCATTGGAGAAAAAAAGATCCACTTTGACGACCGGGAAGTAGCCAGGGATGAGATGCTAAAAAGGAGATGGTTGTGATGCGCGATGCAGGAGGGGATCGCTTTTTTAAGAGACTGCATGGACCCGGGAACATGCAATATCGTTGTGTGCCATGAACAATTCAGAAAAAAAGACGCTCGGGGAAGTTGTAGGGAGGGTTTGGCGCTTGGAAATTAAAGGGGTGTCCATTGATTCCCGGAACATAAAGGAGGGAGAACTATTCATCGCTCTTAAGGGTGACCATTTTGACGGCCATGATTTTGTCAAGGATGCGATCAAGAAAGGCGCTTGGGGTGCGCTCGTGGAACGGACCGAACTGGAACAAAAGTTCTCGAACCTCGGAGGCTTGAAGAACATCCTTCCGGTAGAAGATACGCTCTATGCTCTCCAGGAGATGGCTCATTTACACCGAAAAAAATTCGCCATCCCCGTCGTCGGCATCACGGGTTCGAATGGCAAGACTACGACTAAGGAAATGCTTGCGTCCATCCTGAAACAGAAAGGGCCGGTGCTCAAGAACGAGGGCAACTTGAACAACCATATCGGCGTTCCGCTTACACTCTTGAAAATGAACGGCAGCCACTGGTCAGGCGTCATCGAAATGGGAATGAGCGCGCCGGGGGAGATTGACCTGCTTGCGAGGATTGTCATGCCCACGGTCGGGGTCATAACCAACATCGGTCCCGCACACCTTGAGTTTCTCGGCACGATGGACAATGTTGCGCAGGCGAAAGGTGAACTCCTGGACAACCTTAAATCGGAGGCAACAGCGGTTTTGAATGCCGACGATGAATATTTTGGCGTCATGAAAAAGAGGTTTGCCGGGCGTCTTGTAACCTTCGGCGTCGCCAACAAGGCCGACGTCATGGCATCCGATGTGCGTCAGGGGATGGAATATTCCGATGTGACGATTGTGGCTGATGACGCACGCATTGACATTCGGCTGCGCGCCATGGGAACACATAATGTGTATAATGCCCTTGCAGCTGCTGCCGCCGCACTCGCAGTCGGCGTTCCGATCGATATGGTAAAATTTGGACTTGATGCATTTCTGCCGGTAGCCGGACGGTCTGAGTTAAAAAGGATCGAAGGCAGGACCGTCCTTGCTGATTACTACAATGCAAATCCTGCTTCCATGGAGGCGGCGATCAAAACGCTCGTATCGCTTAAATCCGGGAGGAAGGCGATTGCTGTAATCGGGGATATGCTCGAGTTGGGAGAGATGTCGGCAGAAGCACACCGTGAAGTCGGGCATACGGCAGCGCAGTTCAAGGTGGATCTCCTGATAACGATCGGCGAGCAGGCAACGTACGTCGAAAAGGGCGCCCTGGAAGCGGGAATGAAGAAAGAGCAGGTGCTCGGGGCGATGTCGCGAGAGAACGCAGGGAGGCTGCTGAAACAGCTGACGCATCCGGGCGATGTCATTCTCATCAAAGGCTCACGGGGAATGAAGATGGAAAAGATTCTGGAGGCATTTTAATGCTCTATCACTTGCTGTATCCGCTGCGTGATACCTTCTCCGGTTTTAACGTATTCCGGTACATCACGTTTCGGAGCGCCGGTGCCGTCCTGACGGCGCTCATTGTAACGTTCATCTTGGCCCCATCGATGATTGCCTGGCTCCGCAGACTCAAAGTGGGCCAGCACGTCAGGAGCGACGGTCCCCAAAGCCATCTTGCCAAGCAGGGGACGCCGACCATGGGCGGACTTCTCATTGTTGCGGCACTCGTGAGTTCCGTGCTCTTGTGGTCCGACTTAACGGACAAATACGTATGGATCGTGCTCTTTGCGACTCTCACGTTCGGGGGGATCGGCTTCTGGGATGACTACCTTAAAGTCGTGAAGAAACGGTCCACCGGGTTGCTGGCGGTGCAGAAATTCGGACTCCAGATATTAGCCTCGGCAGTGATCGGAATTTTCCTCTATTGTAATCCCGGCGACCCGAACAGTACGTACCTTTCGGTACCGTTCCTGAAAAGGCTTTTTCTCGATTTGGGATGGTTTTACATCCCCTTTGTCGTCATCGTGATCGTGGGTTCTTCAAACGCCGTGAACCTCACAGATGGTCTTGACGGCCTTGCCATCGGCCTTGTGGGCATTGCAGCTACGGCCAATGCGGTGATCGTCTATCTTGGCGGGAACAAGATCATCGCGGACTACCTGAAGATCCTCTACATCTCGGGCAGCGGCGAGCTTGCAATTTTCTGCGGCGCCTTGGTGGGCGCGAGCCTCGGGTTCCTGTGGTACAACGCACATCCCGCTGAGGTGTTCATGGGCGATGTAGGATCCTTGTCTCTTGGTGGCGCCCTTGGCACGCTGGCAGTAGTGACAAAGCACGAGTTGATCCTAGTAATTGTGGGGGGGATTTTTGTCATCGAAACGGCCTCCGTGATTCTCCAGGTAGCATCGTATAAGCTGACGGGAAAGCGTATCTTCAAGATGGCGCCGATTCATCATCACTTTGAACAGATTGGATGGGCCGAGTCGAAGGTCATCACCCGCTTCTGGATCATCGGGATCATCTTGGCTTTAATTTCGATCAGTACGTTGAAACTGAGATAATGGCTCTCTGACCACGATACGAGGGAGTCACAGAAAACATTAGCATTTTCGTGGTGTGTTCGTCACGAAGTGAGCTTCGTGCTTCCCTTGAGAAAAAAGTTGAGGGTAACGTGAAAGAGGATTTTCGAGGCAGGAGAGTGACAGTCGTCGGGTTAGCGCGGAGTGGGGTCGCCGCGGCGCGGGCGCTTCATGCCCTTGGGGCGATCGTTACGGTGACAGACATAAAGCCGTTGGACCAGCTTGGTGCACAAGTGAAGTCCCTCGGCGACGACCGCATCGTTGTTAAAGGGGGGGGACATCCAGACGGTATTTTTCTCGAAGCTGATCTCATTGTGCTGAGTCCCGGCGTACCGCGGATCCCGCAAATCCGCGCTGCGCAGCATCGCGGTATACATGTGATCAGCGAGCTTGAGCTTGCCTGGCTGCTCTCCGATGCGCCCTATGTCGGTATCACGGGAACAAATGGCAAATCCACAGTCACGACGCTCGTGGGACTCATGCTCAGGCGTGCCCGGAAGAAGGTACTCGTCGCAGGGAACATCGGGAACGCCTTGACAGAAGACATCGCCTTATTGAAACAACGGGATTGGATCGTCGCCGAACTCTCGAGCTTCCAGCTTGAATATATTGAGACATTCCATCCCCGCATTGCGGCGATCCTGAATGTCACACAGGACCACCTTGACCGGTACCACGACATTGCCGAGTACGGTGAAGCAAAAACGCGTATCTTGATGAATCAGCGAAAAGATGATTTTGCCATTCTCAACTTCGATGATCCGCTCGTGAAGTCTTATGCAAATCGTACGTCAGCCACGGTGATACCCTTCTCGCGGCTGCTTCGGTTTAGTCCAGGCGCCTGCCTCCTGGATGGATACCTTACGTTCAACAATAGGCGGATCATACGTACTGATGAGATCAAGATCAAAGGCGTACACAATCTCGAGAATGCACTCGCGGCCGTAGCGCTGTCTATGTGCGCTGATGCCGATTCTGTGTCCGTGGCGGCCGTATTGAGGGAATTTCCCGGCCTTGAGCACAGGCTTGAGTTCGTGCGGGAAAAGGACGGAGTCGCCTGGATTAACGACTCGAAAGGCACGAACGTGGGCGCTGTCGTGAAGTCCGTCGAAGGATTCACCAACCCGGTCATCCTGATCGCGGGAGGGCTGGACAAGGGAAGTGACTTTAGCCCTCTCTGCAATCTGTTCAAGGAAAAAGTGAAGCTGCTGATTCTGATCGGCAAAGCAGCGGATAAGATGGCAAAAGCTCTCGGTAGCTCCACAGAGACTGTATTCGCGCAGACGCTCCAGGATGCAGTAAAATTAGCCGCGGCACAGTCCTCACGGGGAGATGTGGTGCTGCTGTCTCCTGCATGCGCCAGTTTCGACATGTTCAGGGACTTCGAAGACCGGGGAAGACAATTTAAAGAAGCGGTTATGAACCTGTGAAGAGGGGTAGGGTTAATGCGACATGTGACGCACGATAAAGGACAATACGACAAGACGCTGCTCTTTGCTATCTTGATGCTGCTCGTTATCAGCGTGGTGATGGTATATAGTTCCAGCAGCATGGTGGCGCTTACGACCTATGACGACTCATCGTTCTTCATGAAACGGCAACTCTTGTGGGCAGCCGTGGGCCTCGCACTCCTGACGGTTACCATGCGCATCGATCACCACATATTGTCTGGTCAAAAAGTTGTGCTGGCCATCATGGCGATCTCGTTTATGCTCCTCGCGGTCACGCTCGTCCCCGGTATTGGCAGAATGGTCAATGGGTCGCGGAGGTGGCTCCGGCTTGGCATGATGTCATTTCAACCGGCAGAACTCGCCAAGGTGGCGGTTGTTGTATACATGAGCTACTATATCGCCAAGAAAGGGGAGCGTATCCGAGATTTCATGAACGGGGTGGTGCCGGCCTATGTCGTGACTGTAGTGTTCCTGAGCGTGGCTGTCCTCCAGCCGGATTTTGGCAGTGCCATGACACTTGCCTGTGTTGTAGTCATCATGCTTTTTGCGGGAGGAGCGAATATTTTTCATATCGGCGGCACGCTGCTTGCGGTGCTTCCATTAGTCATAGTCGCCGTGACACACAAGGCATACCGGTGGAGAAGGATAGTCGCATTTCTCGATCCCTGGTCCGATCCGCAGGGTGCAGGACACCAGATCATCCAGTCTTTCCTAGCTTTCGGGAGCGGAGGCTTGTTTGGCCGCGGATTGGGGGAGGGGCGGCAAAAGCTCTTTTTCCTGCCAGAGCGGCATTCGGATTTCATCTATGCCGTGATCGGTGAGGAACTGGGGTTGATCGGAGCGCTCGTCGTGATCCTGCTCTTCCTGATCATCCTGTGGCGCGGCGTCCGTATCGCTCTGGCCGTCGGTGACCCATTCAGCAGGCTCCTGGCCCTAGGCATGACGCTACTTATCTGCCTTCAGGGCCTGATCAACATGGCTGTGGTCACGGGGCTTCTGCCGACCAAAGGCATTGCCCTTCCGCTGGTAAGTTATGGAGGCTCGTCGCTCGTCATAACCATGGGAGCGCTCGGGGTATTATTAAATGTTTCAAAAGAAACCGGATAGCTTCGAGGAGCCAAGATCCGGGTGAACAAAACTATGAAAGTCGTCATCGCCGGTGGAGGGACTGGTGGGCATCTCTATCCCGGGATCGCCATTGCGCGCGAAGTGCTGAAAGAACATAACAACGATGTTTTGTTCATCGGCACGGAGCAGGGAATCGAGGCAAAAGTGCTTCCGCGTGAAGGGCTGCCGGTCCGTTTCATCACCGTGGGAAAGCTGAAAGGCATGACGTTCGGCTCTGCAGTGAAAACGATAGTTACACTGCCGCTGAGCGTAATGCAGTCCATACGCCTGCTCCGCGAAAAGAGACCGGATGTGGTAATCGGCGTGGGAGGGTATTCCTCGGGACCGGTGGCACTCGCTGCCTGGGTCGTCCGGATCCCGTTTTTGATCGTGGAGCCCAATTCCTATGCCGGACTGGCAAATAGAAAGCTGGGGAGATTGGCAAGTAAGGTCATCCTCTCTTTTCCTGGCACAGGGGCGCAGCCGTTTTTCCCGGCTAAGAAGACGAAGAAGGTCGGCCCGCTGGTCAGAAAAGGTATCGACGAGGGGAATCGTGAGAAAGCTCTCAAGGATTTCGGGCTTGTGCCCGGAAACTTTACAGTCTTTGTTATGGGCGGGAGCGGCGGTGCCCATGCTATCAACATGGCCATGAAGGATGTTGCAGGCATTCTAAATAAAACAGAACATCTCCAGATCCTGCATCAAACCGGCGAGAAGGACGTTACTGAAGTTGCAGCAAGCTATCGTGATGCAGGCGTTCATGCAGTGGTGCTACCCTATATTCAAGACATGGCAGGCGCATACGCGGCCGCGGACCTCGTGGTATCACGCTCCGGCGCCACAACCGTAGCGGAACTCGCCGTCTGTGGAAAGCGCGCCGTGCTGATACCGTATCCTTTCGCAGCCGATAATCACCAGGAGTACAATGCGCGAACGCTGGCAGAGCGGGGCACGGCGGTCGTGATTGCACAGCGGGACCTCAAGCCAGAGACATTGGCCAGGCTGATATTAGAGTACGTCGGGCAGGACGCTCCTTCACGTACACCGTGTATGGAAAATACGGGAGCAGAAGAGATCGTGAGGATGTGTAAGGACTATGTTCAAACGAATTAAGCATATTCACTTTGTCGGCATCGGTGGTATCGGTATGAGCGGCATCGCCGAGGTGCTTTTGAACCTTGGATATAACGTTTCCGGCTCAGACATCAAAGAATCAGACACGACGGAACGGTTGAGGCGTCTTGGCGGAGAGATCTTTGTTGGCCACCGGGCCGAGAACATCACATCGCCGCACGTGGTCGTGATCTCGTCAGCGGTAAAAAACGACAACGTGGAGGTTATCGCTGCGCGTGAGAAGCAGGTACCGGTAATCCCACGGGCCGAGATGCTCGCGGAGCTCATGCGGCTCAAGTACGGAGTAGCGATCGCAGGCGCGCATGGCAAAACCACAACGACTTCCATGGTTGCAACGGTATTTGCCGCGGGAGGCATTGATCCCACCGTCGTGATCGGTGGAAAACTGAACAGCCTGGGAACGAACGCCAAACTCGGCCAGGGCGAGTTCCTTGTTGCCGAGGCGGACGAGAGCGACGGGAGTTTTCTCAAACTATCGCCGACGATCGCCGTGGTCACGAACATCGATGCGGAGCATCTAGATTACTATAAAGACATCGATGAAATAAAGGCGGCCTTCCTCACATTCATTAACAAGGTCCCTTTTTATGGCGTATCCGTCCTCTGTCTTGACCAGCCTCACATCCAGGCGCTCATTCCGTCGCTCCAGAAAAGGTATCAAACCTACGGTATGAGCACTCAGGCCGACTACCATGCGCGGGACATCTCGCTCCGTCCACTGGGATCGACTTTCAAAGTGATGAATCACAACAAGGACCTCGGGCTCTTTGAGCTCTCTGTACCGGGTGTGCACAACATCAGCAACAGCCTTGCAGCGATCGCAGTGGCGTGCGAGTTGGACATCGATATTGAAACGATCCGCAAGGCGCTTCGGGAGTTCAGCGGCGTGCAGAGACGTTTTCAAATCAAGGGAGAGGCGGGTGGCGTCATCGTCGTAGATGATTATGGTCACCATCCAACGGAGATCAAGGCCACACTTGCAGCAGCGGCTGCGGGTATGGAGCGGCGAGTGGTAGCGGTGTTCCAACCGCACCGGTACACGAGGACCCAGTATCTTCTCGAGGAATTCTGTACGGCATTCAACCAGGCGGACAAGCTTATCGTCATGGACATTTACGCGGCAGGAGAGAAGCCGATCCCCGGCGTAAGCGGGCATGCGCTCTACGAGGGTATTAAGAAGCACGGGCACAAAGACGTCACGTTTATACCAGAACGGCATAAGCTGATCGAGCACTTGACAAAGGTCCTCAACAAAGGGGATCTCATGATCACGCTCGGTGCCGGAGACGTCTGGAAACTGGGTGAACAAGTTCTGGAGAAATTACGGCATGGAGATCACAGGCTTTAAAGGTGAAATCAAGCGGCATGAGCCGATGAGCAGACATACGTCGTATGCCATCGGAGGGCCAGCAGATGTATTTGCCATTCCCGTCGACCGCAACGATCTTGCAACCCTTTTACAGGAGATAAGAGAAAAAAAACTGAAATGCTTTGTCCTTGGAGGAGGAACAAATCTCCTTGTGCGGGATGGCGGGTTTCGCGGCATTGTGATCAGCCTGCAGCGTATGCAGGCCATGAAGATTGAACGCGAGTATCGCTCGATCGGTGGCGCGTTCACCGTCGTTTTTGTAGAGGCCGGCGTGCCACTGCAGAAGCTCCTTTCTTTTTGCGTCAAGGAAGGGCTGACGGGCCTCGAATTTATCACCGGCATTCCGGGTACCGTGGGTGGAGCAGTATGCATGAATGCCGGTACCACTGTAGGAGAGTTCGGCGATGTAGTTGATTCTGTAACACTGCTTTCGCCCGAAGGCAACATGGTAACAAGGGGTCGAGAGGAGATGAAATTTGGGTATAGGACAAGCGCGATTCCGGAAGGGCACGCAATCCTTGACGTCCGTATCATTCTGCGTCGCGGCGACCGGAACAAGATTCAAGAACAGGTCAGGGAAATTCTCGGTACGAGGAAACAGTGGCAGCCAGTAGGACTACCGAACGCTGGTTCGGTTTTCAGGAATCCTCAGGAAGAGTCGGCAGGCAAACTGATAGAAGCAGCGGGGCTCAAAGGCACATCCGTGGGCAGTGCTCAGGTCTCCGAGAAACACGCCAATTTTATTGTGAACAGAGGCAATGCCAAGGCATCGGAAGTGCTGGCGCTCATGGAGATCGTGAAGCAAAAGGTGCTTCAAATCCACGGTGTGCGGCTCGAGCCGGAGATTAAGATTATCGGAGAGGATTAACGAGAAAAAGCCAAGGAGCAGAAGTCAAGAGCCATGGGATTGGTAACGAACAAAAAAATCGGCGTATTAATGGGCGGCATCTCTTCCGAACGAGAGGTATCGCTTTCGACCGGCAGTGCCATCCTGAAAGCGTTGAAGGAAAAAGGGTACAATGCTGTCGCCATCGATGTGACGAGGAATGTTGCAGAAGTTATCCGCACGTCAGGAATCGAGATCGCATTCAACGGTCTGCACGGGAAGTTCGGCGAGGACGGCGCAATCCAGGGGCTGCTCGAAATCGAGGGCATCCCCTACACAGGCTCGGGCATTCTTGCGAGTGCTGTGGGCATGAATAAGATCCTCTCTAAATTGTTGTTCAAGGCCCACGGCCTTCTTGTAGGCCCCTATATGGTCCTTGATGCAGGAAAGCGGGAGCAGGTGAATGAGGTCCCATCGATCATCGGATATCCACTTGTCGTGAAGCCGAGCTCCGAAGGTTCGAGCGTCGGTGTGAGCCTGATTTACAATAACGAAGAGCTGGTTCCGGCAGTCGAACTGGCATTTAAGTATGATCGTGAGATATTGATCGAACAATATATTACCGGCAAAGAGGTGCAGGTGGCGGTTCTGGGCAATAGGGCTCTCGGTGCTATCGAGATCGTGCCGAAAAATGTGTTCTACGACTATGAGGCAAAATATAAGGAAGGGATGTCAGAGCACTTCTTCCCGGCCAGGATCGATGATGCTGCATACGAGCGCCTCCTCGATGCAGGTTTGTCTGCCCACCGTGCTTTGGGTTGCAGAGGCTACAGCAGGGTCGATTTCATCATTGATGCAGGCGGGTCGCCTTACATCCTTGAAGTGAACACCCTGCCGGGCATGACTGCCACGAGCCTTCTGCCGGACATTGCGCGGGGCGTGGGAATCTCATTTCCCGATCTCGTGGAGGAGATTTTGAGGCTGGCGATTGCGGAAAAGTAGGTCGTTAACAGCGTGTATAAGTTTGGTCCACGTGGATGAGAGATTATAAGAATGTAAAAGTGCCTAGATCGTACCTCGGTAAATCGAACTGGACGAGGGAGATGCGGGTCGATGTGGGACGCCGTGCGATGCAAACCGGGAGCCGTTCGGTCGGGATTGGCGGGATGATTGTCAAGATGGCGGTCGTGGTCATGCTCGCAGGCACCGGATTCCTCGGGTGGCAGGTATACCAGATGATAGTGCATGCCGACGCGTTGGTTGTTTCCGGGGTGGATATCAAGGGTGTGAAGCAGCTGACCCAGGCGGACTTAAGAGATATCGTCGCCGCCTTTACGGGACAGAATATTTTTCGAGTGGATCTTGAAGCTGCGGCGCGGCGTGCGCGTGCGAACCCCTGGGTCAGGGAGGTCAGGATCCACCGCAGCTTGCCTAACCGCATAACGATGGTGTTTTCTGAGCGGATCCCGACGATGATCCTTGATACGGGATCTGCACGATACCTAATGGATGATGACGGAGTTATTCTCGAGCCGCTACCGAAGGGAAATCCCTCAGCCTGGCTGCTCCCGGTCGTGGCCATCAAAGATTATCCTGCCAGGCCCGGCGACCAGGTGACGTCAGAAGGGCTTGTTGAGGTCGTGCTGCTCCTCCATGAAATAGCGGAACGAGGTGGCTGGCAACTCGCGGATGTCACCGTCAGGGCGAATTCGCCCGATGCGCTTACCGTCTTCTACGCCGATCATGAATTCAGGCTGGGAAGTGGGCGGTATGCAGAAAAACTCCTCAGGCTGGCAGAAGTCATGGCTGACGTAAAGCAGCGCGGCATTGAGATCTCTTATGTAGACGTTCGTCCTGAACGCCAGGCTGCGGTGATGGTGAAAAAGGATAGGGTTAAGGGGCATGGGGTCAGCATCCGGAAAAAGATCTAAAGACGTTCCTGATCCCTGATTAATGAACATGTGACCCGGACCCAAGGAGGCGTTGTGGCTAAAAAAAAGTCTGATAATGTGCTCGTCGGGCTCGACCTGGGAACAACCAAAGTGTGCGCCATAGTCGGAGAAGTGAAGGAAGGCGGACAGGTTGACATCATCGGAATCGGCATTAGTCCCTCCCATGGCCTGAAAAAAGGTGTAGTAGTCAACATCGACAGCACGGTGGAGTCCATTAAGAAGGCTGTGCAGGAAGCTGAACTCATGGCTGGCGTCGAAATCAACTCGGTCTATGTCGGTATCTCAGGCGGCCATATCAAGGGTATCAACTCCCGCGGCGTCGCAGCGATCAAGAACCGTGAGGTGGGGTCTGCGGATGTGGCTCGGGCGATTGACGGGGCCCGGGCGGTAAACATCCCTATGGACCAGCAGATTCTCCACGTCCTGCCCCAGGAATTTATCATTGATGACCAGGACGGTATCAAGGACCCGCACGGTATGTCAGGGACGAGGCTCGACGTGAAAGTGCATATCATCACCGGCGCGGTGACGGCCATCCAAAATATCGTGAAGAGCTGCTCTCGCGCGGGGCTTCATGTGAGCGACCTGGTGCTCCAGCCTCTGGCATCAAGCAGGGCAGTACTCACGACCGAGGAGCAGGAACTCGGTGTCGTGGTCGTCGACATCGGAGGAGGGACGACAGACCTCGCATTCTTTCTCGAAGGAAGTTTATGGCATACCGAAGTGCTGCCTATCGGTGGGAACCACCTTACGAACGATATCGCCATCGGTCTCCGTACACCTGCGTCGGAGGCTGAAAAGATCAAGATCAAATACGGTTGCGCCCTCTCGTCCCTTGTAAAAAGTGAGGACACGCTTGATGTTCCGAGCGTGGGAGGCAGGCCACCTCGGCTCTTGTCGCGCCAGATCCTTTGCGAGATTATCGAGCCGCGCGTTGAAGAATTGTTCGGGATGGTGCAACAGAGGCTTAAGAAAACAGGGTTCGAGGACATGTTCGCGTCCGGCGTCGTCCTGACCGGAGGTACGGCGCTCATGGAAGGCGTACAGGACTCTGCCGAACGCTTTTTAGGCCTCCCCATAAGGCGAGGCACGCCGCGAAACATCGGTGGGCTGATGGATGTGGTCAATAGTCCCATTTATGCGACGGGGGTGGGTTTAGTGCTTTACGGCGCGGAAAACCGGAAAGAAGCGCCGCGTTCTTTCAGGAGCGCCGGCTCGGTCAGCCGCTTCTGGAAATGGCTAGGGGAATATATATAGCGATATCGCGAAATGGAAAAGCGGAAATTGCCGATACTTAATTTAATTTTCTCGCCTTCAATTAATGAAGACTGCTCTTAATTCACGAGATCCGGAGGTGACATGGACGACAATCTAGAACTCGGGTTTCAGGATATCATAGAATTTGCTGCCAGCTTGCATAAGCATTCGGAGCTTACCGAATCGTGCGAGGAGAGGAGGGTAACAGGGATGTTTCAGTTTGAGGAAGAGAGAGTCCCAGCTGTTATCAAGGTTATTGGCGTCGGAGGAGGCGGTAGCAATGCCGTGTCCACCATGGTCCAGTCGGACATCAAGGGAGTGCAGTTCATCGTCGTGAACACTGATATGCAGGCCTTGGATCTGGCACGAGCGCCAATCAAGCTCCAGATTGGGTCAAAGCTCACCTGCGGCAGGGGGGCCGGCGCAAATCCTGAGATTGGACGTAACGCGGCGCTTGAAGACTCTGAAAAAATCAAAGTGGCGATCGACGGGGCCGACATGGTCTTCATTACTGCAGGCATGGGTGGAGGTACGGGGACGGGCGCTGCGCCGGTGATCGCAAACCTTGCACGTGAAGTCGGCGCCCTTGCCGTGGGTGTGGTGACGAAACCGTTCAGTTTTGAAGGCATGACCAGGATGCATAAGGCTGAAGAAGGACTTACCGAACTCAAAAAGAACGTCGATGCGCTCATTGTGATTCCGAATGAACGACTGCTGAATCTCGCGGAAAGGAAAACCACACTCCTCGAGTCCTTCAAATTAGCGGACAGCGTGCTCGGGCAGGCGGTCAAGGGTATCTCCGATGTCGTGATGGTGCCTGGATATGTCAATGTCGATTTTGCCGATGTTAAGACCGTGATGACGAACCGCGGCAGGGCCGTGATGGGCACCGGCATCAGCAAAGGCGAGGGACGGGCTATCGATGCGGCCCAGAAGGCGATCGCAAGCCCGTTGCTGGAAGACGGATCCATCAAGGGTGCCCGCGCGGTGCTCATGAACATCACCGGCGGCAACGATATGGGGATCTACGAACTTAACGAGGCTTCAGCGATCATCAAAGACGAGGTAGATCCGGGCGCGAACATCATTTTCGGAGCAGTGATCAACCCCGTGATGAGCGAGGAAGTAATGGTTACGGTCATTGCGACGGGATTTGACGAAGAGGGCATCCGAGAGCGCGTAAAACGGCCGGTGAACCTGAAGGATTTCATGAAGGTTGCAGAACGGCCGAAGCGCAGGCAGGAGTCCTTTGATTTCAAGAACGAGGCGTTGGGCATCGACAGCGAGGACCTGGACAAACCCACGTTCCTTAGACGTCAAGCGGACTAAAAAATAACAGCGTGCAAAGTTTTTTATATCACGTTACGACATCCGTGCATCCAGCGGCCCGCTGTTCGAGATACTAGTCTTCTCTTAAGAACGAATTGTCATACCGATGCTCAGTGCTGTTCTTCCTTTACCCTTCTAGCAGGGGCAAGAGCGTCGCTTTCCATGAGCCGTTGTTTTTCCAGTGCTTTGTCCAATCCGAGACGCGTGGCAGAAAAGCCAAGGGGGGTCGGTGCTTCCTCCTTCTTAACGGCATTCATAAAATCACATCTCCAGCAGTTATTCAGTTTTTGAGCATACGTCCCCTGAATTTTGCCACCGCATAGCGATCCGGCTATTGCCCAGCATGCCCTGCCAGCATTAGCACCGCCATGTACGCCATCGAGGTCCGTATAGACGGTGACGGGGCATATACCGAGTTCCTGAGCCTTATGGCCACCCGGCTGGCGTCCACACATCTTATGCTCCCAGCAATTCAACTTTCCCATATCTTTCTAATAATCCTTCCCGTATGGATTGAGATCAGACCACCTATTGATTTCGCTTTCACAAAAAAAGTCTTCGTTCTGAAATACTGCGTCGTGAACAACCGTTCTATTTGCCCGCCCCCTATCTAAAAGAAAAAAGGTTGCCGCAATTTTCTTTGAGATAGGTATCAGAATCGCTGCCGGACAGGCTGACAATTATTTAATTTCTTGACAATAATATAGTGTTAACGACAAGACTTGTCAACCAGAATGTGCAGCTAGGCATTAATTTATAATTGTAATTTGATGGAGAAGAATAAAATTACGTGTAGATTTTACTCAGAGGATTATTGGGCGGTAACATCAAGCACTGTTTCTTCTCACCCTGTTGAAAGTAGAGAGAATTCCCTGCAATATTTTTACGTCCCTGCTGTCTAACCGGGACCTGGCGAAGATTTGCCTGAGCGAATGCATCATGCGGATGGAATCCTGGCCATTAAAGAAACCAATAGCTTGAAGCGTATCCTCCAAACGGTCATAAAAAAGCTCCACATCTTCTGTACGTCCAAGTTTTCTGGCCGAAGGCGCAGTGGGCGCGACAGCGGCCAGAAACAACTCGTAGGCAACTATCATGACAGCATGAGAAAGGTTCAACGATGGAAATGCTTCAGCAGAAGGTATAGATATCAATTCATGGCAAAGCGTGATGTCGCGGATTTCCAACCCTGTAACTTCATTGCCGAATACGATCGACACCTTATTCTCGTCAAGGAGAGATACAACGCTCATAGCCATATCGCGCGGTAATAGGATGTTCTTCCGTCGCTTGCTTTTCCGACGCGAGGTGCCAATGACCAAACTCTGGCCAGTGACTGCTTCCTTAAGCGAGGAAAAGACCAGCGCTCGCTGCAAAATATGGTCAGCACCTGCAGCAAGTCTGGAGGCATCGCCGTTATCGTCATGGGGTGGATTCACAAGAACGAGGTGTGTGAGGCCCATGTTCATCATACAACGAGCGGTTGCACCGATATTTGCCGGCGTTTTGGTGTTTACGAGGACTATGCTAACTCGATCGAGCAGCGCGTGGTTCTGCATAAAGCTCCCCTTCTGCGTAAGAACCTGTGCTGTACATGGAGAAACACCAATGCGCAAAGAAACCCCTCACTACAGAGAACAAGCGGTAATGCCGCGAGCGGATTTCTCCAAAAGACCGATGTCATACGCCATGTTTGCCAGACTTCCTGTAAACGAATAAAAGCTTGCAATCTTACCGATCGAGCCAGCCACGCTTAAGTGTGTTACATGTGAACGAATCACTGTTTAGCAGATTGCTCCAGATATTCCAGTGTTTCAGTTGACAAACGTCTTCTGGGCTGATAAAGTGCATCCGTCATGAGCATGATTGCGATCTCACTCCAATCGGGCAGCAGCGGTAACTGTATCTATGTCGAGACCGAAGGTACAAGGTTGCTTTTCGATGCCGGGATCAACGGGCTGCAGACGGAGGAGCGACTCGCAGCGCAAGGCCGCAAGATTCACGATATAGACGCTGTGATCATCTCGCACGACCATTCCGACCACATCCGGCATGCAGGAGTGCTGCATCGGAAATACGGCCTCCCCATCTTCGTGACGCCAGCGACGCTGGCAGCAGCATCGTCACGTTGTGCGCTCGGAAAAATAAAAGATGTACGATACTTCCGGTCAAATGATAAACTGAGGATCGGCGATGTGCACGTGTATGCGATCCCCACGCCTCATGACGGTGTGGACGGATCGGCATTCGTAATCGAGGCCGGCAAAAAGAGGCTGGGGATCCTTACGGACCTTGGTCACGTGTTCAAGGACCTCGTGCACATCGTGTCTTCGCTCGACGCCGTGTTCCTCGAGAGTAACTATGATCCGGAGATGCTTGCGCACGGGCCCTATCCTGCATATCTCAAACAGCGAATTAAAGGCCCGCGCGGCCACATTTCAAATATCGAGGCTGCGGAGGTGCTGCTCCATGCATCCCGTTCGAACCGCCTTCAGTGGGCCTGTCTTGCCCATCTCTCGGAACAGAATAATCATCCCGACGTGGCCCTCAAGACCCATCGCAAGATCATGTCAGAAAAACTCACTCTCTACGTGGCAGACCGCTACCGTGCTACAGAAATCCTACGCGTCCTATAATTTATTCGACCGTGCAGCTTCTGCCATAGACAGCGGGAACGCGGCCGGCACTATCCAAATGTTTAATCCACTTGAAAAGAGGGGCACGACGGGAGCAGGTAAGGAGAAAGATCGGAAACCATTACTTTTCCCGAAGAGAAAACAGGAGCAACAGGAAAAGAACGCCGCAGGCAACGGCCGCCCACATGCTCTCCGAATTGAAATGGTTAATGCGCAGATCGACTGCGCCTATGCCCGCACCTACCGCCAGGATCGCAAACACAAATCCTTTTCCGATGCTCGAGATCTTTCGGAGTTCCTCCACAATGTCCCGCGACGTGATCTCAACGCGGGTCTCACCACGGCTCGTGGTTACGATAAATTCAGTTAAAAGCTTCGGCAGCTTCAGCAGTGCCCGCCCCGACGCGCCGGCCTGAACAAGTAATCCGGTAGCGGTAAATTCGTCAGATCTGATGAATCGCTTGGCGAAAGGTGCCGCGATCTCGATGATGTTCGTTTCAGGATCGAGGCGCAAGCCGAGGCCGTTCAGCATTCCGATGACGCGGCCAAAAAGGATGAAGTCGTTCGGTATTTGGAGGGAGGGGGAAAGCTGGAGAGCCTCCTGGATGTCGCGTCCGATGTCGTTGATGTCCATGGCCTTGAACTCAGAAGCCGACAGGTCGCGATATTTTTGGAAGATTCTGTCAACGAAATGCACAAAAGGCTGGATGTCCTTAGTCAGAGGTATGAAACCCATGTCTACGAGTGAGCGAACCAAGCCCAGAGCATCCCGGTCAACGATCGCGGAAAAACCGCGCCGCAATCCTTCCCGTCGCTGGGCTGTGATGCGGTCGACCATGCCGAAATCGACCAGAATGATTTCGGGTCCTGGCCGGACAAAGATGTTGCCGGGATGCGGATCTCCGTGGAACAAGCCGTCCAGAAAGAACATTTGGGCGTAGGCTTCCGCCAGTATCCTGGCAGCAGCCTTCCGGTCAATCCCAGCCCGGTCAATGGCGTCGAAATCCGTGATCTTTATGCCTTCGAGATATTCGAGCGCAAGAACCTTGGAGGTCGTATAAGGCCAGTAAACGATAGGAATATGTATTGTCTTGCTCTCGGCAAAGTTGCGCGCGAAGGTCTCTGCATTTTTTCCTTCCTGGATATAATCGAGTTCCTCCTGCACGATGCGTGAGAATTCGGAATAGATAACGTCCAGGTTGATCTGACGATAAAGCAACCGCAGAATCCTGATGATGAACTTGAGCGTCCGCATGTCCGCGGCGATCACGTCCTCAATGCCTGGGTACTGGACCTTGATGACGATGCAATCCCCGTCTCTGAGGCAAGCGCGGTGAACCTGACCGAGCGACGCAGACGCAATCGGTACCTCGGTAAAAGAGGAAAAAATTTCTTCCATCGGACCCAACTCCTCGGTTACCCGCTTCGCGATAGCGTAAAACGGTGCCGGGGGCACCTGGTCCTGGAGTTTTGAGAGTTCTTCGGTGTATTCCTCAGGAAGGATATCAACGCGGGAAGACATAAACTGGCCGATCTTGATGAGGACGCCACGCATGGCAATCATGTGCTCGCGCAGCATGAGCGCGTTTTTGGCGTGGAGCCACCGCAGGCGCTCTTGTTTAATGTCTGGAGTTGCGAAGATGCTCCTGAGTGAATTCGACTTGTAGCTTAGGAGAACCTTGAAGAATAGATTTACGCCCTGAATGAACCGACCACCCATGCTGAAAAAATTCATACTTGATTATACCAGAATGAGTCGTGGAAGGGTATGTTTTTAGAAAGAAAAGGTGCGGCAATGCTGAACACCGACAAACCGCGACGTCGCTGAACAAGCCTTTGATCGCGTTTAGGTAAATATCCCGATCACCGCACCGGTCATGCAGGTTGCGAGCGTGCCGGCCACGATCGCCTTCAGGCCGAGGGCGACAACCTCATTACGTCGTTCAGGCGCCAGACTGCCGAGACCGCCGATCAGGATTCCCAAGCTGCCAAAGTTCGCAAAGCTGCTGAGCGCATAGGTCATGATTAATCGACTGCGGTCGTCAAGTGCTCCTGGTGGCAGCTTAGCCAATTCAAGGAATGCGAGCAATTCGTTCAGGATCGTTTTTGTCCCCATGAGAAAGCCAGCCGTCTGTGCTTGAGGCCAGGGGATGCCGAAAAGCCAGACGAGCGGGGCCATAAGGAACCCGAGGATTCTCTGGAGGGTAAGCGGCCGTCCAGTAATATTTGGAAGAAGGCCAACGAGTACATTTGCAAGGTGCACGAGAGCAACCATCACCAAAAGCATGGCGATGATATTGAGGAGAAGCTGAAGACCGTCCATGGTCCCCTTGACAACGGCGTCCATGGAATTCGTAACTACGGGCTGCGGCAGATGACTTACTGCGGTTCCATCGCCGGATTCCGGGACCATAATACGGGCGATCGTAATTGCAGCCGCCACATGGATGAATGATGCGACGAGGATATGGCCCATGGGATCAGGGATCACATTGTTTAGGATGGTGGCATAGAGGACCATCACGGTGCCGGCAATGCAGGCCATGCCCACGGTCATGAGCGAAAAAAGTTCGCTCCGTGTCATACTCTTGAGGTAGGGCTTAACCACAAGCGGAGCCTCTACCATGCCGAGAAAAATCGTCGTTGAGGCTCCTAAGCCCAGTGCGCCGCCTATGTTCAAGGTTTTCTGGAGCAGCAAGGAAAAGCCTTTGACAACGGCTGGAATGATCTTCCAGTAGAAAAGGAGCGCTGAGAGCGCGCCGATCACCAGGACCAGCGGCAATGCTTGGAAAGCGAGAATGAAGTTTGATCCTGGGTCTTGGAGAAGGAAGGGCGGCGTTCCGCCGCCTATGTATCCAAATACGAAGGACGTGCCCGCCTTGGTTGCAGCTTCGAGCGACAGGACGACGTTGTTTAAGACCAGGAAAAATTTCTTGAATACAGGTATATAAAGCAGGATCCCTGCAATTGCGAATTGAACCACAATGCCGGTGAGAATCTCAGGATATTTTACCTTATTCCTTTGTTCGCTGATTACCCAGGCAATCCCGAGGAAGATAATGATGCCAAGCAATGGCTGAATAAGCATGGAACGCTCCTTCACGCTGATGAATGAATCGAACTTGGCTGCGATTATGCCATGCCCAAGGACAATTTTCAATTCAAAATAAGGATAGAGCGAGCGCAAGACGGGGGCGAGGCCAGATTGTCTCTCCAATCACAATACGCAGGAATTCCACTGCTTTTTTGATAATCAAGCAGGCTGTGAAGATACTTCGTGAATGGCTATTAAAGGCCGACATCCACGCCTCGGAATGTCAAGGAAAACGTGACATAGGATGTTCAATGAAAAAATGGATGCGGGACAGGGAATTACAGTATTTTTCGCAATGAGTGTTGAGCAGAGAGAAAGAAGCATGCAAAGACAGGCTCGAGACGTTTGAAGTATATGCCCAATGTCCAGTTTTAGACCTTTGCCACGCGAACGCGGTTGTTGTTCTCGTTCAAGCCGTCTATGATGGCACCTAAGCCGGCCATGTTCTGGATGTAGTCGATGGCGTCTTGGGATATCTCTTCACCGGGTACGAAGAGCGGGATGCCGGGTGGGTAGACGGTCACGATCTCCGTTGAAACCCTCCCGACGGAATCATTCACGTTTACCAACTCACTGTCTGAATAGAACGCCTTACGCGGGGTCATGGCGTAACGGTTTTGAAGCATCGGCGGATGGACCCTGTCCAGGGGGAGGAGCGCACCCTGCAGCCCTGTCTCTGACGATATCTGCTGGAGGGCTTCCACGAGGCGATCAAGGTCGTCCTGTCGGTCGCCAATCGAAACAATAACAAGCACATGGAAAGGATCGGCCATCTCAACTTGAATGTCGAACCTGTTGTTCAGCAACTGAGACACGTGGTAGCCGGAAAGCCCCATGTCCGAAACAGTGATCGTTAATTTCGTCACATCCATGTCAGGCATCCCGACGGCCTTCGCCTCTTCTTTGCCAAAGCAGCTGATGCCATTGATCTTCTGAATTTTGGACCGGGCCTCCTCAGCGAGTTTGATGGTCCGATTGAGGAGCTTCTTACCTTCTGTCGCCATTTGCATCCGGGCAAGGTCCAAAGACGCCATCAGGATGTAGGAAGGGCTTGTGGTCTGGAGAAGCTTGAGCGTGTTCGTCACGTCATCGATATTGATCCTGCCTGCCTTGACATGGAGCATGGATGCCTGCGTCATGCCGCCGACGATCTTGTGGGTCGATTGGACGCAGAGATCGGTACCGGCCTCCAGAGCGCATTTGGGAAGTTTAGGGTTGAACTTGAGATGAGGACCGTGCGCTTCGTCCACGAACACAATAAGACCCTTCTCGTGAGCGTAGGGAATAATTCTTTCGATGTCTGCGCAGAGACCGTAATAGTTTGGGCTCGTGATCAGAAGAGCACGAGCGCCCGGATTTGAGTCAATGGCCTGCTTTACGGTCTCGAATGTGACGTTCAGGGTAAGCTTTAAGTTCCGGTCGAAAACCGGCTGGAAAAAAATCGGTTGCGCGCCGCTCATGATGAGACCGGTAAGCACGGAACGGTGGCAATTTCTGGCAATCAGGACCTTATCCCCGGGACCGGTCGTGGACGCTACCATGGCATGGTTTCCTACGGTCGTTCCGTTCACGAGAAAGTAGGATCGGTCCGCCCCGGCTGCTTTGGCGGCCAGTTCCTGGGCTTCCTTGATCACACCCGTGGGGTTCTGCAAGGAGTCTACTTCGTCGAGGGTCGTTAAGTCGATGGAAAATATGCGTGGTCCAACGAATTTGCGGAACCGGGTGGATATGCCTTTGCCGCTTTTATGACCGGGGGTATGGAAGGAAACCTTGCGGCTCTCCGCAAGATTGACCATAGCGTCAAACAGTGGTGTGCGGAATTGCTCATCCTCGAATCGTATAGGAGGAGGGTTCATGGCCTCTTAATGATAGGTGAAAAGCGGAGCGTTGTCTTCGATTATTTTCGTTTCTTCGGCCATGGCCTTGCGAATGTGTTTTGGGAGCATATACATGCCTTGATTTGTGATGCCGTCATAGTACCTGTTTTCACCCTTGATCCGTTTTTTGATCAGTTCATCCACATGCTGGGGGGTGAACTTGCTGGGGTCATTGTTCTTGGAAGCCAAGGTGAAGCCCCAGGGAAGACCGAATGAGGGGATGCATACATTGTAGGGTGTGACAACGGGGAAAACCGCGTTCAGGGTCTTGTTCACGGCGGTAAAATTTAAGAGCTGGTGCAGGGCTGTAGTTCCGGCCTGAAGAGCGATTGTTCCGTCTGACGTGAGACGCTCTTTTACGATCTCATAGAACTCGCGCGTGAACAGGAGGTAGGCGGGGCCTTCCTCGACGGGCTCGGAAATATCAATAATTATGGCATCATAACTGTCAGCGGTTTCTTCCAAATACTTGCGGGCATCCATGTACCGCAGGTCCGTTCGTGGGTCATCAAATGCGCCCTGGTGCCACTCAGGAAGCAGTTCCTTCGATTTTTCAACTACTTCCTGGTCAATGTCCACCATCATGCAGTACTCGACGCTTCTGTGGCGAAGCACTTCTCGGAGCGTGGCTCCCTCGCCGCCGCCTACGATGAAGACCCGCTTCGGGTTCGGATGGGTCAAAAGGGCAGGATGGACCAGTGCCTCATGATAGATGAACTCGTCGGTGAGGGACGACTGCATCTTGCCGTCCAGGACGAGGCACCGGCCATAGCTCCCGCTTTCCATGATCTCCATGTTCTGGTACTTGGTCTGGCTTGCGTAGTGAATAGTACGAATCCCATGAATATGACCTTCCTGGGGACTCGTATATTCAATGAACCACTTGTAACTCTTAGGCTCGATCATGCTGAAACCAGCTCTCCCTGTACGATAGGCTTGTGAGGAAGCTTCTCGTGGCCGAGAATTCCCCGCTTCATCTCGATAATGGAAGGGTTTTGACACTGGAACTTTTCGATAAGGAATTTTGCTGCGACACGGGGATCGATAAGGTCCCCGCAGGTGAAGACGTCTACCGCGGCGTAGCCGTATTCTGGCCAGGTGTGGATTGCAAGATGGGATTCGGCTATTACCACCATCCCGCTGATGCCAAAAGGACTGAACTCATGGAAAGCGACCTCAACAATTGTCGCTTTTGCCTCAAGAGCTGCATTTTTGAGTGTTTCCTGTACAAATTCCAAATTACCGAGGGTCTTGGGGTTGCAATCCCTCAACTCCAACAACAGATGAGTGCCCAACGCGTGCAACCTGTTTGCCTCCTTCTCCGCCCGCCGAACTACCCCACGCGATTTGCGGGGTCTGCGAGCACTGCCTCCCGTTCTTACGGAAGGGTTTGTAGTTCGAATCCAACCCGTCTTACAGTCAGACGGCGCCAACAACATCAAACTTAGTTTTCATTTATCAAAAATACTACTCTTTGTCAAGAATAAAAATGATTCGCGCTCATTTTTTTTCTGAGCGCTGTGATGACGCTTCGTCAGTCACGAAAAGAGGCTCCTGCAGGCTCATTTTTGTTTCGCAATATACTCTTTTTTTCATCAAATGCAAGAGAAAATCAAAGAAGAAGAAAAAAAACTTTACATCCTCCGCTGACTGTCTTAAAATGCCTTCCACTGCCAGATGTGAGAAGAGCGCAGAGCGGAAATTTGCGATGCGCGCAGCTCACTCTGCGAACTGTTGGCGCGCTCAGAGCAGGTCTCGGCAGTAAATATCAGCTTGGTTGCGGAGGTAATTCATGTCATCTGACCAAAAAGGCTTTGTCGAAATCGCATTCGTCCTTGTTAATCCCGAAATATTCACGCGTCCCTACACCTGCGATGTGAAAAAATACGGCTGCAAGTCAATGTGCTGTTACCGCTCCTGCATCGTTCCGCCCGCGGAAGCGAAAAAGGTCGAGGCGCACCTCGAGGGAATCCTCGCTTACCTCTCCCCGGAGAACCGCGAAGCAGTAAAAAAGAACGGGTCGATCCTCGGAACGTGCAAAACCCAGTGCCCAACCGGCTGCGTAATCCACGAAGACGAGGCTCAGGCCATCCGCAGGAACTTCGGAGGCCAGGATTTCCGCTGCGTGCTCCTGTTCAACAATGACTGCGCACTGATTTACACCAATAAGGATGGCATGCGGTACTGCAGCGTCCACAGCTACGCCATCGAGAAGGGAATGGTCTGGGAGGAGTTCAAGTTCGCCGACTGCGTTCAATACCCCCTCGCGTTCTACACCACCGAAAAAGGCAAAAAGGTGATCTCCATTCAAGACACGCCTTACCTCAATCACATCAAATGCATGGCTGAACCGGCAGGTGAGCCCATGTACAAGAGCCTCAAAAAGACCATTGAGACGTTCATGGGCAGGGATTTCTATAAAGAGCTGGAAGCGTATGTGAAGAAGAAATACTGATGCAGAAAAGCCGGAACCTACACCAGAGAACAACGATGGGGGACGAGGGAAGAACAGCGGCCGTTAAGGCAGGATATTGAAAGCCGTAGCAAATATTTGTGAGTATTCAGGTATTTGTAATGAACTAGGACGGGCTTGTCAGGCATCAATGAAATCTCCGCGCTTCCAGGAAGGATTTTTTCCAGTAAGAGTCCCGGAGAGTATCTTCGCGGACTTTTTGGCCAGTGCTGGGAGCGTGGACGAAGCGATCATCGCCGATGTAGATGCCGACGTGAGCGTATTTTACCCCTTGTTCAGAAAAAAAAAGAAGATCGCCCTTCCGCATTTTTTGGTAGCCCACCGGGCTGCTTGCGTTCTTCAAATCATTAGTTTTGTGCGGTACGTCTAATCCGGCAGCCAAATAACTGTATCGCACCAGGCCGCTGCAGTCGAAGCCTTCGGGGCTGTCGCCTCTATATTTGTAGGGCCTGCCGATCATCGCGAGAGCGGTTCGGGCCGCCTTATCGCCGATGGCAGGTGTGTAACCAACTACGGGTTTCACAGGCGCAGAGGCGCAGGCAAACAAGGACAAACAGGTGCTGAACGCTGCGGCCATGAAAAGTAATTTTTGAATCATCATCGTGTTCATCGACGCTGGGTTCATAATAATGAATCTCCCGGGAGATGTCAATGACATCTCCCGGGAGATTCACCGTTCCTGTCACGGCCACAGAACACCGCAGAAGTCCGGTTCCGGCTCAGAATCCCCTTGACCCATGTTACACGCCCTGTTATATTCACCGATAATTCATCGATGAACAGGCGTTTGCACTGGAGCATGATTTCAGTGGTTGTGTCGCACTGCTGTTACCATCCTTTATGTTTTTCATGTCGAAGGCGAGGATGCCGGGGAGGGTCCTGTGCAGGTGAAACGACAAATTACATTTTTACCGGATAACATCACCGTCAGTGTGGATGACAATACCAATCTTTTCAGGGCCGTCAAGGCTGCGGGTGTCTATGTGCTCTCGTCCTGCGGCGGGAAAGGCAATTGCGGCAAATGCAAAGTCATTATCAAAGAAGGAGATGTTGAGAGCGGAAAGTCCCAGTCCTACCTGACTTCCGAAGAGATCGGCCGCGGGTACGTGCTTGCCTGTCATTCGCACATTGAGAGCGATGTTGTCGTAGAGATCCCCCCCGAGTCGCGCATGCAGGCCAAACATAAGATCGCGACAGGGGCGAAGACCGAGGAAATCCTGCAGCTCATGAAAGCCGCCGGCGGGTGCCTGGACTCTCGCATGATCCGCATCTACCTCGACATTACTCCTCCCACGATCGACGATAACATTGCGGATTACGAGCGTCTCCGGCGTGCGTTGGACAACGCAGGCTTTGACGCTGCGCACCTGCACATGAACTACCAGGTGCTTTCCAAGCTGCCGCACGTGCTGCGTGACGGCAAATGGAAGGTGACGGTATCGTGCTTCAACGTGGGCGATGTGCTCGAGGTGCTCGACATCTACCCCGGAGAAGTGATTCGCCAACGCTACGGCGCGGCAATCGATATCGGGACCACGACTGTGGTCGCGTACCTCGTAGAAATGAAAAACGGCCATGTCATCGGCACGGCTTCGACATACAACAGCCAGGTGAAATGCGGTGACGATGTAATTACACGCATCGTTTATGCGACGGAACGGAACGGTCTAAAGGAACTCCAGGACCTGGTACTGGGTAATATCAACACAATGCTCGGGGAGCTGGCGGAAAAGCATGGCATTTCTCCGGGCATGATCGATTATATCGTCGTCGCGGGCAACACTACCATGACGCATCTTTTTTATGGGATAGACCCTCAGTATATCCGCGAGGAGCCTTATATCCCAGTTGCGACTTTTTTCCCCCTCGTTCGCGGGAAGAGCGTGGGCTTCCAACTTGACCCGCAGGCCCTCGTCTACTCCATGCCGAACGTGGCCAGCTACGTGGGTGGCGATATTACCGCAGGCGTGCTCGTGTCGCAGATCCACAAACAGGAGCAGGTTTCGCTTTTCATCGACGTGGGCACCAACGGCGAGATTGTGCTTGGGAACAAGGACTGGCTCGTGACCGCGGCGTGTTCCGCGGGACCCGCATTCGAGGGGAGCGGCATCAAGTTCGGTATGCGCGCCATGGAAGGGGCCATCGAAGAAGTCGAGATCGACGCCAGGACATATGACGTGAACTACCGGGTTATCGGCGATGTGAAGCCCATCGGCATCTGCGGATCTGGCATGATCGACATCCTAGCCGAGATGTATCTGAACGGCGTCATCGACCAGAAGGGAAAAATCCGGGAAGAGATCGGGTCCAAGCGTGTGCGGAGAGGAGAGAACGGCCTGGAATATGTGCTCGCCTGGCGCATTGAGAGCGCCATCAACAAGGAAATCGTGATAACGGAAGTGGACTTGGACAATCTGATCCGCGCCAAGGCCGCGATCTACGCAGGCTTTGCCACGCTGCTGTCGCATATGGGAATGACCTTCGGAGACGTTCAAAAGCTTTATATCGCCGGCGGGTTCGGCCGGTACCTCGATATTGAGCGCGCCATCACGATCGGTATGCTGCCCGACATGGCGCTGGACAAATTCCAGTTCCTCGGCAACACGTCCATCATGGGCGCCTACTACGGTCTCCTGTGCGACCGCTTGCGGCACGAGGCTGAGGAGATCGCAAAGAAAATGACCTATGTCGAGCTATCGGTCTCGCGCAGCTTCATGGACGAATATATGTCGGCGCTCTTTTTGCCCCATACAGACCTGCATTCCTTCCCGACGGTGAAACGGGAGATCGAGGCGAGAAAGAAACCGGCGTGAACTGGCAAGCTGCATTTGCCAGGAAGTGCGTTTAACCGCCGAGAGCAGGGGGAGAAGAACTTGCTCTCAAGGGTCATTTCTGGAATAAGGTGTGACCTAGTGTCGGCAACAGGTTTGACTGAGATATGCGTCCTCTGTGCCCAATAAGAAAACCCGCCTTTTCTTGATTTACCAATGCCAACCATCAGAGCATTTTTTTCACCTGCCCTCGCTCTACGATAATGTAATAAAAGGTAAGCAGGACGACCGTCCGCTTCATCTAGCATTATGAACATGATCTTTTCTAGGGAGTTATAACCGTTCCGTTATCCAAGGTAACCGTTAACGTGGTGCTTGCGACGATGCCCGTTATCGGATCCCTAGCAGCAATCACCGTTGTGCCGGCGGCTACCGGTGTAGCCAACCCATTGATGTCAATCGTCGCAACAGCGGTAACTGATGAACTCCAGATTGCCGACGCTGTCCAGTCACGTGTTGTGCCATCAGAGTATATTCCCTCTAAGGTAAACTGCAGTGCCGCCCCATCTGCTGCAATCACCGGATTAGCTGGATTTAATATCGTACCTGCGAGCGGTAGTGCTGTAACAATGAGCGTTGTGGTGCCGACGATCCCCGAAATTGGGTCAGTAGCCTGAATGATCGCCGTACCCGTAGCAATAGAAGTTACAACACCGCTGCCAATGATGTCTATGCCGGGGGTGCTCACGACAGTTGCAACGGCAGGATTTAACGACGTCCATGTCACAAATTCTGTCAGGTTCTGAGTTGCAGCATTCCTGATATTCCCTGTAGCCGTGAACTGATGGGTTAGCCCCGGAGTTATACTCGGGTTGGTTGGAGTTACTTTAATAGATGCGGGCAAATCAATCGTTAGCATGGTGGTGCCGCTAAAACTTGAGTATGGGTCGGCAGCCGTGATCATAGTTGTTCCCGTGGTTGTGGATGCAACCAGAATGCCTGTTGAACCGATCGTTGCAACCGACGTACTCGATAGACTCCAGTTTGCTTCATAAAGGATATACGTACCACCGTCTGATAAAACTCCCTCGGCCTGAAATTGTTGCGCGGATCCGGGGATTATGCTGGCGTCCTGTGGCAACACGTTAATCGCTATCAGTTTTCCCTTTCTGCCGCAGCTGGAAATGCCGATTAATGCCGCAGCAATAACAACCACGGCTAAGATACACGACACCAAAACTTTCACGCGCATGTTATTCCTGTCCATCCTTCCTGATCAGCACCGTAAATCTTATTGTAAATCATTTTTGACACAAAGCAAAGGATTTAGTTTTGTGGATGCATTGCACCATTATAGGATAGTTTTTTTAAGTGACTCCGTATTCGTAACGATTGATCACCGATAGGCTGAGTTCATTTGGGTGCAATAAACTTTTTGAGTCCTTCGCGGAACTTTATCGGTTCGATGCCGAACGCGTCGCGGATGTCACGCATGCTGCAAACGTTGTCTTCCTGAAGCATGATGAGCTGGTCAGAGGTCATCGGCGGCGCGGTCAACATGGTCTCGAGAAGCCGCGCTGCGCTCTTTGCCAGAAATACTGGCAGGTGAACGGTCGGCCGATATACGCCGAGAGCATCGGCGACCGCACCGACCAATTCGTCATAGGTCAACTGGTCCGGCCCACCGACTTCGAACATCTCATTCAAAAAAGAATAGCCGGTTATAGCCTTCACGATACAAGAGACCGCATCGTCGATGTAGATTGGCTGGACCCGGGAGCGGCCGGAACCGATGACCGGCAGTACCGGGACGCGCTTGATCATCTCCACGAGCCTCATTGTAAACTGATCTCCGGGTCCGTAGATGAGCGACGGTCTGAGGATAGTATACGGTACGTTGCTCGCTCGTACGAGTTCCTCAGCCTCCCACTTTGTCTTATGATACCTGCTTACCGCACCCGGTCGTGTGCCAAGCGCGCTCTGGTAGAAGATATGACGCACACCGGCTTTCTTTGCCGCTTCAAGGACGTTCCGAGTGCCGTCCACATGTACGATCTGGAATGTCGCGCTCAGCGTCTCCTGGATGATGCCGACGAGATGGACGACGCGGTCGCAGCCATGCGCCGCCTTTTCGAGCGAGGCCTTATTGGATACGTCGCCCTCGACAATATCGACGGCGATGTCTTTGAGCGCCTGGCCCTTGCCAGGACTTCTCACCAGAACGCGCACAGCAATGTCATCATTGCGCAAGCGCCGAACCAGATTGCTGCCGACAAATCCCGTTCCACCTGTAACGAGTATCATGGCCGCCTCCACAACGCATACCGGCCAAGCCGGTGACCAAGGAAAAAGAATCAAACAGCGAGACCAGCGGGAAATGCAATGAGGGAGTTAATTCAGGGCCGCGCTCCCTAGCTGTCATCTGTGGCGAAAATAATTTTCGCTTCCCATCATGATTCCACTGCCGATGCACCTGTTAGAACTGAGCCGGCATCCAGAGAGCCAGATAAATCCGGGATTCGCCTTTATGGTCCAGACCTCGTGTAAAAACAAGCCGGAAGGTGACGGGAAGCGGCGAATATACCAGATCGGTTGTTGAGCTTTACCTCGGCCCCTATCAAGCGTTTTAGGTCCGAATCGTGGAACTCGCCGTCCCCTGCATCGCCTGACTCGACAAAGACCGTTCCGCAAAGGAGAGAAAAAAAGACCGGCATGTTGCTCCAACCGCTCTCAATGTCTTCGCGGAAGCCGATGCTTGCCCGACGCGTTCTTTCCCGACTGTCTTACCACTGCTTGATAATTTATTGCACAGTCTAGAAAGAGAAAGCGCAGGTAACCGAGCATAGGAAACAGAGCATGTTGAGACCATGGATTGCCAGCGAGCGTCGCCTTGGCCTGTGCCAGGGCTGTTGCAACCGAAAATTTCTAACAGCAACTGATAGCACGCATTTATGTTTGTTTATGGTATTTTACGCTCCTCATGGCAGAACACTGCAGCACGGCTGATCTTTGAAAATGCCAACTCATTACCTTTTCCATATTCTGGATGATGCTCTCCTTAGCGTTCACGATAAAAATGCGGTCGCTGAACTGGAACAGCTCGCGCTCCATGCGCATTACCTTCGGCGGTCTGTCATATCGTTGGCGGAGCTCTTTCTCGAACATGGGCACCAGTTTGTCTTTCATTCTAAGCTCCGTATCAATGAAAAAAACTGTTACCGCTGGTGCCAGGTCCTCCGCCCGGTCGAGAAAAGCGGTGATTTCGCTTTCATAAATCTGTTTTGGCGGGGATGATTTAACCTCTATTGAGATAAGGGAACCGTCGAATTTTGCTATCACATCGTAATCCCCACCAACGTTGGGCCGTTTAAACTTAACACCCCAGACTGCTTCCGAACCGAACTCACGTTTGAAAACTTCAGCGATATACCACTCCAGGGTCGGCCCGAAGCTTGTGATCGGTCTCTTCGCAAGCGTGTACCCCTTTGTTCTCTTGTTGATGAGCTTCATGGTAGCGAGAGTATCGATGTATTCTTTTGTCACGGACGAAGTGGCATACCGGGTCACGTCTTCGAGCCCAAACCGGTCCTGGTGTTTGATTACATCACGGAGGAAGAGACGAAAGGAATATTTGTGGAGCATTCGATAATAGCGGCTCAGATACTTCTTTGCGGGGATAAGCAAATCTCCGACCGGCTCTTTCTTATAGATCATGAAGCCTCGCTGCTTCAGCAGGGTGTCGAGGTTAGTTGTCTGCCGGTCCAATGCCGTTCGAAGGCGTTTGACTTCGGCCCGAAGATAGGCAAGTTCTTCGATAATTTTGTCATCACTCATAGTAAAAAATAAGCCAATAACTCAGACAGCAGATTCTCAAGAGAAAACCTTGCCGGTTGCGGCTCGTTCGGACAATTGCGATATATCTCACAGCACTGGGGAGGGGCCTATTGAAGAACGATCCTGACATCCAGGGTAGCCGCACCTCGTGCGTAAATGCGCACGGGATTAAGATCGACTTCCTTGATCCTCGGATGATCGATCAGGAGCCTCGATAGGTTCGCGATGATCAGATGTGCGGCTTCTTCATCGAGCGGAGGGCTGCCGCGGAAACCCTTCAGGAACATACCTGCCCGCGTCTGTGATATCATGTCGTTCATTTCTTCATGAGTGAGCGGCAGGATGCCGAAGACGGCGTCTTTGAGCGCTTCGACCCATACCCCCCCGAGCCCGAAAGCTATGGCAGGACCGAACTGTTCATCGCGCATGCCACCGATTAGAAGCTCGAGTCCCTGTGGCATCATCTTCTCGATCAAAAACGACCGGATCACTGCGCCAGGTGCCCGCGTAGCAATCATATTTTTCATAGTCCGTATCGATGCAGCAAGCCCGGCGTTGGTCGTGATGTTCAGCATCACGGCGCCTGCATCGGTTTTATGCGTGATGTGAGGGGATACGGCCTTGAGCACCACAGGAAAGCCGAGTTTCTCGCCCGCCTCAACGACGGCCTTTGAGTCAATAGGATCGACGAGCACATACCGCGGCACGATTATACCGACGGAGCGCACAAGGTCCTTGGCCTCATGTTCGAAGAGCGTCTTGCGGCCTTCTTTCAATGCTTCCTGAATAATGTCCTGGGGCATCGTCATGGTTTATGCTTAACAGTAAATCACTTGCAGCCTTCTCTTTTTTGGGTTGCATGTCTGAGCGTAGCCAGTGCCCGCACGGCGCGCTCCGGCGACGGATACACAGGAACACCGAGCTTCAGCAGTTCATGCATGGCATCCTGCGTGTAGCCTAGCCCCTGTAGGAGGCAGCACGTAACAGGCTTCTTTATCTCATGGCACGCGCGGGCAACCATGTGTGTGGCTTCTTCCGTGACCGTCGTTGCCCCCATGAGCACAATTACGACAGCAGCGTCGAAATGAGGCAATGCTTCCTTGAGCGCCGTATAGTAGTCGTCGTTCCTGCCACTACCCGTCAGATCAATGGGATTGTTTTTCACAAAAAAATGCGGGAAGACCCCGTCGAGTTTTGCCCTGACCTCTTGTGGAACGTGAGGCATGGTGAATCCTTCTCGCTGTGCCTGGTCAGATGCTGCGACAGCCATGCCTCCGCCATTCGTTACGACCAGGAGACGGTTTCCCACACAGGGATAGTCCATGAGAGCAACGGCTTTTGCCGCGTCGATCATATGATCGAAATCGTTGGCCTCCACAGCACCGGCTTGGCGAAAAGCAGCCTCGTACAGTCCGTATCTGCCGGCGAGTGTTGCCGTATGCGACGCCACGGCTGCTGCTCCTAATTCATACTTGCCGGCCTTCCAGATGACGAGGGGTTTTTTTGCAGCGAATGCTTTTGCTGCAGTGAGGAACTTCCTGCCATCAGCCACGGACTCCATGTACATGACAACGGACCCTGTTTGTGCATCGTCTGCAAAATATTCGAGGGCATCGGCATCGTCCACATCCAGCCGGTTGCCGTAGTTCACTGCCTTGGCTATGCCCATACCGTCGCGGGCCAGCGCTTCCATAAGGATGACGGCGATGGCGCCGCTCTGCGAGATGATCGACAGTCTGCCCTGCGAGGGCCGTGACACGCGTTCGCGGGACACAAAAAAGCTGTCAAGTCCGTTGTCTGTGTTGTAAACACCGAGGGCATTCGGACCGATCACCCGGATGCCGTACGCCTTCGTCGTCATCGCGATCCGCTGCTGCATCCGGCTTCCGTCTTCACCCGCTTCGGCAAATCCGGAGCTGACTAAAATGATCCTGCGTATGCCTTTTTTGTGGACTGCTTCGATTTCCTGTTCGATGAGCTGTGCAGGCAGAGCGATGATAGCCATGTCGATCGTTTCGGGGACCGCGGAGATCGACGGATAGCAACGGTGGCCAAGCAGCATTTCGTGTTTGGGATTCACCGGGAATACGGCGCCGTTGAAATGGGACAGGTTCTCGAGGATACCCGTGCCCGGCTTCATGGGGTTGTTTGTAGCACCGATAAGGGCGACGGTCTTGGGATAAAAAAAATCATGAAGATCATGGACCATGGCTTTAAAAATAGCACACTCTTCCTGAGATTGTAAAGCTCATTTCTTCGGGCGAAAGACTTATGGCGAACGATGTTCTTAAGCAACGTTGATAAGAAAATATCACCAGAAATAAGAAAATTTGAGATTCGGTGATTACAGATGAATCCGTTAGATGCCGACGGGAAAAAACGGGTGCTACGCTTCACGTGCTACTGCTTTCAGGGCACCAGCCAATTGATTACACGTAAAGCCGCTGCTTTAAAGTTCCCTATGATAAACATCATAGCGTTTTGCCTCTGCGCGATGTAGTATAAAGACCATGAAGATACCACGAACATACCTGCGGCCGCTCCGATATTCTGTGCAGCTCGGTTTTTTTCTCCTCACGCTCGCCATTGGACACCAGTTCTATCAGTTCGTTCAGCACTTCGAGGCACCCGGCCACCCCTTTGTGCAGAGACCTCCATCAGTCGACGCATTCCTGCCCATCGGCGGGCTCATGGCGTTCAAGTACTTCATCATGACCGGGATCGTCGAGCCCGTACATCCCGCCGGTTTCATTCTATTTGTGGCCATCCTCGCGGTGTCGCTGATCATGAAAAAAGGCTTTTGCGGCTGGATCTGCCCCATCGGCACGCTGTCGCAGTTATTCTGGATGGCAGGGGAGAAGGTGTTTGGCAGAAACTTCCGTATTGGTCCCTTCACGGACAAGTCACTTCGGTCAATCAAGTATGTACTCCTCGGCCTCTTCCTCTTCCTGATCGGTATTGCAATGCCGCCGAACATGATGGCACTCTTCTTCATTGCCGACTACTACAAGGTCGTGGACGTACGAATGATGAAGTTCTTCACGGAAATGACGACGGTCACGCTGTGGGTCCTCATTGCGCTTGCCATGCTGTCCCTCCTGTATAAGAACTTCTGGTGTCGCTACCTCTGCCCCTACGGTGCGCTCCTCGGGCTTCTCTCCTGGCTGAGTCCATTCAAGGTACGCAGAAACGAGGAGCAGTGCACCCATTGTCATGCCTGCACGACGAATTGTCCGACGCTGATCGACGTGGAGAGCAGGACGATCGTGAAATCCGAGGAATGTTTTGGCTGTCTGACCTGTGTGAGCCGCTGTCCCGCTCCCGGCGCGCTCGATCTTTCGGTCAGCGTTGGTAACAAGGTTGGTGTTGTAAAAGCATACCTATTCCCGATCATCTTAGTATCATTGCTTTATCTTGTGATAGGAATCGGCATCGTGGCAGACAAATGGCATTCGAAGGTCCCCTATGAGGATTATCAGCAGCTTATTCCGGAAGTGCAGAAGGATTACTTGAAGCAGTGAGGGAAAAGAGATTAGGTACACCGCAAGTCACGCCGGGTGGTATGGAGAAAAAAAGAGGGGGGACTCGGAGACGAGATATCGTCCGAAGAATACAATTCATGCTTACTTCTCAGCTCGGCGTGCGCCTTTTTCCTAAGACATCCGTGTCTCAGAGCCTCCGTCGTGTAATGCCTCGCAACTACGACGCCAAATCTCCCGGGGAGAAGATCACATCATCCCGGAAGGCCTTAATCAGGTATACCGCCCTCTGCATTTCCTCGTCCTTCACGTTCACCAGCGCTGCACTTAGCCCGGCTCCGGCAAGGTAGTAGAGATAGGCCGCAGCAACGGTCGATTTCAGATTCTTCGGGAGACCCGAGGTTACATTTGAAAGCCAGATCACTGTGTTGAGCGGTGGATCGATCATTTCATTCAATACGATGACGCTTTCATGGGCGTTTAAGAGATGCTCCTGGCCCTGGCCCTTGCTGATGTGCACCACCGATGGGTCGGCGAAGAGCCGTTCGTTTGGGATATCCGCCCCGTTCGCTTTCTCGATCAAATCCTCGAGGATCATGAGCTTGGCTTCGAGCGTTGAGGGCACGGTTCCCTTGAGCGCGCGAATGATAAGGTTGGACTTCGTCTCTCTGACGAGGGCCAGGAGTTCCTCGGGTTTTTCCTCGTCTGCAGAAAGGTAGTTGATGATCGGCGGTTCTTCGCAAAGCGGCACAGCCTTTGCTAGAGCCTTCACGTTTCGCGAATCAAGGCAGAGAGGAAGGCCAGCCGCCCCATGCTGAACAGCTTCCACAGAGAAGGAAAGCATATCCTCATCTAAGGCGCCGTCGATTGAGACTTGGACATTGATCATATCAGCTCCTTTTGACGCAAGCTCCTTGGCCATGGACTCGATCGCCTTCCGGTCTTTTTTCTTGATTGCTCCCATATAATCTCTATTCCGTATGTTTAAGTTATCCGCTATGACGAGCATACCTTCCTCCTTCGTGAGATGGGAATTGCGGTATAGATCCTGTTTTTACAAGTATACCACAAAGTCCAATTGTAAACCCACGCTCACGGTCGCGTCCCTTGACAAAATCTTGTTATCGATTATAGTTGAAGAATGCTGATCGAAAAGCTTGGACTAGAGCACAAGGAACTTCTGGCCCCCTTGCTCAAGGGGGCTAAGGCCGGCCTCTCCGAATATACCTTTGCCAACCTTTACCTCTTTCGGGGAAACCATGATTATGAAGTTATCATAGACAGGAACATTTTTGTCAAAGGGACGTCCTACGACGGGCGCACCTATCTTATGCCGGTCTTCGATGTGCGCACGGCGGACATCGGCTTGCTCAAGGATCTCATGAAAACCGTGGATTTCCTCTTTCCGATCCCTGAAGCATGGCTTTCCATTTTCGAAACCGATGCTTTCGAAATAACCTACAAAGATGGCGACGCGGACTACGTATTCACGGTAGAAAAAATGAGTACTTACAAGGGAAGGAATCTGCATAAAAAACGGAATCTTCTTGCGCAGTTCCAGAAGCTCTACCAGCATGACGCGTCGCCGCTCACGATTGACCGGCTCTCCCAAGCACGCGCAATTCTTCTGAACTGGCAATCAACGTCGAAGTTGAAAGCCGCTGACACTGATTATGCGGCCTGTCTTGAGGCGCTTGACCGCTACGAGGAACTTGTCCTTTGCGGGGGCATATACTATGCGGACAATGAGCCAGCGGGCTTCGTGCTCGGGGAAGAGGTGAGCGACGAGACGTTTGTGCTACATTTTGCCAAAGCCCGGACAAAATTCAAGGGCATTTACCAGTATATGTTCAATAATTTTGCACGGGTCCTCTCACCGAAGTATAAATACCTGAACCTTGAGCAGGATTTGGACAAAGAGAATCTGCGAGTTTTCAAATCATCCTATGTGCCCGACCTCCTGCTGCGCAAAGCCAGAGTGCGACTGAAATAAAAATACTTGATAAAAACAAATCCGACGGGATATAATTAGCCCTTATGTCCATGCGCAGTCATGGGGAGGGGAAGGGGAGGATTGCATGAGTCTTTCTGAAACGGAACAGAAGCGCTACACGAGGCAAATGATGATGGAAGGGTGGGGTGAAGCCACCCAGGAGAGGATCAAGAAATCCACGGTCTTTATCGCTGGAGCAGGCGGGCTGGGTTCGCCTGTTTCGATCTACCTCGCTGTGGCAGGCGTGGGCAACATACGGATCTGCGACTTTGATTCCCCGGACTGGTCAAATCTGAACCGCCAGATCCTGCACGATCACACGCGAATCGGCACGAACAAGGCCGTCTCGGGCAAGATGACCCTCGAGCGATTCAACCCGGAAATCTCGATCACTGCCTTCACCGACAAGATCATGGATGAGAACGTTGACGAACTGGTAGGCGACGCTAATATAATCCTTGACTGCATGGACAATTTCCCGACCCGGTTCCTGTTGAACGAGTGCGCTATCAGAAAAAAGATTCCCCTCGTGTACGGCAGCATCTGGGGCATCGACGGAAGGCTCTCTTTTATTCAGTCGCCGGAAACACCTTGCTTGCGGTGTCTCTTTCCGGAAGCTCCGCCGAAGGAAGTTTTTCCCGTGCTCGGTGTCACACCGGCGGTTGTTGGTTCGCTCCAGGCCCTGGAGACCTTGAAGTACCTTTCCGGAATCGGCTCGAACATCAAAGGGCAACTCCTCGTCTGGGAAGGGGCCACTACCAGCTTCCAGAAGTTCAAGATCCGGAAAGACCCCGATTGCCCGACGTGCGGTAAGAAGTAGCTGAGCGCGTTGTTTAAGAACACTGCGCGGGACCCCCTCATGCTTTAACGGTGGGCGTGCGTTACAATCTGGAACATCTTTATCCTTTAAGGGTGGCCCTCAGGAGCTGCCCTGGGAAGAGGGCTACCACACGAGTTCGGCCCCGCGAAGGGATAATCTATCCCCATGAAAAAAGTCGGTTTTGCCTTTGATGAAATCTGCCTTCACCATGAACCGCCGGTTTGGCATCCTGATTTAGCGGACCGGATCATCAACATCATTGTCACGCTCAAGGCATCGGGCCTTTGGCCGAAGCTGATTCCCGTCACGCCGCGTAGCGCGACCTGCACTGATCTCGCCCGTGTCCACACACGCGATTATATAGAAAAAATAAAAAACTTTGGAGCTGGAGAGCTCGATCCAGACACCTATATGTCGGAAGGTAGTTTCGAGGCTGCGCTTCATGCTGCCGGTGCAGTCATGGAGGCGATTGAGCTGTGCAAAAAAAACGAAATCGAACGTGCATTCTGCGCAATCCGGCCTCCCGGGCATCATGCCGAGACGGACCAGGCCATGGGGTTCTGCATTTTTAATAACATCGCGATCGGGGCGCGCTACGCGCAGTCTATCGGTTACCAGAGTGTATTCATCATCGATTTCGACGCCCACCACGGAAACGGAACTCAGCATATCTTTGAAGAAGACGATAGCGTCTTCTACTTCAGTACGCACCAGCATCCGTACTATCCCGATACTGGCAAAGATATGGAACGCGGGAAGGGTAAGGGATCGGGATTTACCTACAATGTCCCGATCCAGTCCGGCTCGGGAAACAAAGAGTATCTCATGGTATATCAGGATATTCTGCCGGGGCTGATTCAACGCTTCCAGCCGGACATCGTCCTGGTGTCAGCAGGGTACGATATTCATGTCAACGACGTGTACACCAATATACGGGTCTCGAACGAAGGCATCCGCAGCATTGTGCACAGTATCTTGCAATCCTGTGCCTCTCGTCCCGCAGTGTTCGCGCTCGAAGGGGGCTATCATCGTCCGGCCCTCTCCGACTCGGTCAAAATTACAATCGAGGAGATGTTGAAGGAATAGAGCAGTCCCGTGAGGCAACAGACGCGAACCAAAGATTGTCACGCAGGCCAATTGCTGATCGGAACACCGCGGCTACAAGCATCGTATACTCGGAAATATCCAGGCGAGGGGAAGGTCCGATGGTTTTCAGATGACAATTTTGATCGCATGAAATGGATGGATAACGCCGGTGTTATTTCCGGGTTTCAGTCGTGTTATGGCAAACAGAAATCAAGAAGGGTGTTGACCTGGCGGGACAAGTCGGGTTTCAGTCACGTGAGAGTGGCTTCAGGATAGACAATTCCAGCCAGGAACCAGCTTGCGATCCCGTATCTGATGGCTTGTACCCGATTGCTGAGCGGTTTTCCTCAAAAAGCAAAAAAATCGACCCGAGCACCGGATACCTCGTCACAGCAAAATTGCGGGTATCGAGGAAAAGCGGCTTATCATAATGCCGAGGAGAGGCGGTATTCGATGCCTCTGTCGTGGTCTCGCTTAACCTGCTGTTATAAAGAGTCCCGATAGGGCTCAATTGAAGTATACGTGTGATTCTAAGAATTGACATGAATGGAGCGAGCCTTGGTGGTCCAGTGGTTTTTGCTCCTGTGGCTTGAAAACCGGCGCTCTCCTGTGCGTTTAACCGTGTGCCCTTTCTTCCTGGGACGGTGATTCAACAAGATGTGGCTTCGGCGCATCCAGATCAGGAGCACAGGAACCATGAGTTTCAGAAGATTGAAAAATCAATTCATTGCAAAAGTGATCGCCCGGTTTCCTTCGCTCGCCGAGAGGCTTACAGCATCCTACGAACCGTGGAAATCCGTCGATATTCCCTGGACCCCGGTGACGAAAGCGCTCGCCACATCTACCGTCGCACTCGTGACAACAGCCGGTGTTCATCACCGTGAACAGAAACCATTCGATATGAAGGATCATGAGGGCGATCCGTCTTTCAGGGTCATCGATTACAGGAAACCTCTTTTAAGTCTCATGATTACTCACGACTATTATGATCACTCCGATGCCGATAGAGATATCAACATCGTTTTTCCTCTTGAACGGCTGAGAGAATTCGAGCAAGAAGGCCGCATCGGGCATGTTGCCGACCTGCACTACGGATTCATGGGACATATAACCGGCCGAAATATTCCCACGCTGATTCATAAGAGTGCGTCCGAGGTTGCAAGGAGTTTGAAAAAAGCGGGCGTCGATGTCGTTCTCTTGACGCCCGGCTGAGGAATTTGCAATCAATCAGTAGGATTGATACAGAGGGAAATAGAGAACGCAGGGGTCCCGACGGTCGGCATATCGATCGTACGGGCATACTCGGAGATGGTCAAACCGCCGAGGACCATTTACCTGAGATGGCCCTTCGGCCATCCTTTAGGAGAACCCTTTAACAGAGCACAGCAGCGGATCGTCCTTGCGGAAGCGTTCCGGGCGCTTACCACGATACGTGCGCCGGGAACGATCATCGACCTGCCGTACCGGTGGAGGAGAGAAACCTATGACAGTAAAGATATCAGCGCCATTCTATCTTAAAATCTGAAATGATACTGCCGTGGCGGACGCTTTCTCAGCATGACAAATCGACATCTCCGATATTAAAATTGGCTAAAAGACGGCATACAGAAGAGCGCACTTTTTTGCGGAGGTTTAAAAAATCTTATGGCGGTGGAACCAAACAAAATAATCTATTCCATGGTCGGAGTCGGAAAGTTCTATGACAAAAAGCCGGTTCTGAAGGACATCTACCTTTCTTACTTCTACGGCGCAAAGATCGGCGTGCTCGGCCTGAACGGCTCAGGAAAGAGTTCGCTGCTCAAGATCATGGCAGGCCAAGACAAGGAGTATGTGGGAGAGGCCGTGCTATCGCCGGGCTACTCCGTCGGCATGCTCGAGCAGGAGCCGAAACTCGATCCTGCCAAGACCGTCCGCCAGATCGTTGAAGAGGGAGTACAAGAGACGGTGGACCTACTCGCGGAATACAACAAGATTAACGAGTCCTTTGCCAACCCTCTGTCGGACACCGAAATGCAGCAGCTGATAGAGCGGCAGGGCGAAGTGCAAGAGAAGCTTGATCATCAGAACGCCTGGGAGCTGGACAGTCGCCTCGAGATGGCCATGGACGCCCTGCGCTGTCCTGCCGGTGATGCGCTCGTCAAGGTCCTTTCCGGCGGCGAAAAGCGGCGCGTTGCACTCTGCCGGCTCCTTCTTCAGAAACCAGACATCCTCCTGCTCGACGAACCCACGAACCACCTGGATGCTGAGTCCGTGGCATGGCTGGAGCATCACCTCCAGAAGTACGAAGGCACGGTCATTGCTGTGACCCACGATCGCTACTTTCTCGATAATGTCGCCGGCTGGATCCTGGAACTCGACCGCGGCCAGGGGATCCCCTGGAAAGGGAACTACTCGTCATGGCTCGAACAAAAGGGTGAGCGATTGAAGCAGGAAGAAAAGTCGGAGAGCGAGCGCCAGAAGACCCTCCAGCGTGAACTCGAGTGGATAAGGATGTCACCCAAGGGAAGGCATGCTAAATCCAAGGCGCGCATCAACTCCTACGAAACGCTCCTCTCCCAACAGGGAGAAAAGCGCGCAAAGGAGCTGGAAATTTACATTCCCCCGGGCCCGCGGCTCGGCAAGGTCGTGATTGAAGCCGAGAACGTGACCAAGGCATTTGGCGATAACATCCTTATCGATAACATGAGCTTCATGCTCCCCCCCGGCGGCATCGTGGGCGTAATCGGGCCGAACGGCGCGGGCAAGACGACGCTCTTCCGTATGATCACAGGTCAGGACAAGCCGGACAGGGGAACGATTAGAATTGGCGAGACCGTGAAGCTGGGGTACGTTGATCAGAGCCGCGACTCCCTCGACCCGAACAAGACGATTTGGCAGGTGATCACGAATGGCCAGGAGCAGGTCCAGCTGGCAAAGACCTTGATGAACTCACGAGCCTATGTATCGCGGTTCAATTTCAGCGGCACGGACCAGCAGAAGAAGGTCGGTGTTCTCTCCGGCGGGGAGCGGAACCGGGTACACCTTGCCCGCATCCTGAAGGAAGAAGCGAACGTGCTACTCCTCGACGAGCCCACGAACGACCTCGATGTGAATACCATGCGGGCGCTTGAGGAAGGACTCGAGAACTTTGCCGGCTGTGCAGTCGTGATCAGCCACGACCGCTGGTTCCTTGATCGCATTGCCACGCACATCCTGGCATTTGAAGGCGAGAGCAAAGTCGCCTTCTTCGATGGGAACTATTCAGAATATGAGGCAGACCGCAAGGCACGGCTCGGAGCCGATGCGGACCAACCGCACCGCATCAAGTACCGTCATTTAACGAGGTAAGGCAAATTCATGAAACCGGGGATGAACATAGTTAAACCTGGAAAAGGACCTCATCTCAAACGGAAGGTGGCCATGGATCGAAACGGATTATCACGGATGTCTCAAAGCACTCACGGAGCGATGTCTTTTTATTGGTTTGATTTAACCTGTGTGTAACTTTGGTTACTGTCAGCATCGCTCTTCAAGTTATTCTATTCTTTTTTTATAAAAATCTCAAGACACCGCTTCGCTTCATCCCACCGCGACTGGGTTCCAAGCCTATCACACAGCCGCTGCATCCGGCCGGCAATAACAACGGCATCGCGGGGACTCGCGAGTCGAGCCTGCATGTGACTGATCACCGTGGGATGGAGTGTGAGACCGGTAATGCGGCTGCCTTCAGTTTCAACGACGAAGATGAATGATTCATCATTTCTCTCAATCTGGTCGACTGCATAGTCGTCAACGAAATCGCCCGTGCTGTACAGGATCAAACGCTCTCTGTAGATTTCTATCCCCCGAAAAACGTGGCATGAGTGGCCGAGCACGATGTCTGCTCCGCTATCGACGAGCATCCGCGCGAAGGGAACATGCTCGGGCTCCGGCTGGTATCCCCAGTTCGATCCCCAGTGGGCTGTTACGATTACGAGATCAGCCTTGGTCTTTGCTTCTCTGATAAGGTCGAAAAGATGCACGGCCCGTTCATCGGTCAGGTCGAGGGGAACGAAATGGATGCCCGCTCGCTGATCCGTAGCTTCCCAGTCCGGCTCGTTGTCGGTAAACGCGATAAAGGCCGTGGTGGTTCCGCCTGCACTGAGCAGAGCGGGTTGTGAGGCCTGGGTTAAATCAGCCCCTGCGCCTCCATGGCGGACACCTGCTGTATCCAGGAGAGCAAGCATGTCAAGAAGGGCCTCATACTCATAATCAAGCGTGTGGTTGTTCGCAAGGGACAGAAAATTGAAGCCGGCCGCTTTCAGACATTCCTTATTTTTTGCATCGGTTCTGAAATGGAAGGTTTTCGGGGTGCGGTCCCAAGGCGCGCCGCGGTCTGAGAGGACGCATTCAAGATTGCCGATGCGCAGGTCGCTTGCCCTGAACAGGGGCAGGGTATTGCCCCAGGGATACGTCGGCGGCATGCTTTTCAAGGTTTCATTTACTAATCTGCCGAACATAATATCGCCGACAAGAAGTAGTCTCATGATAACAGCTCCTCATCACGAAGATTCCGCAACGGATTTGTTCAGCACGTCCACCGCTATTTCGTCGTAGACTCGCTCGAAATCCCGGCAGTACCCGCTTATAACAATGCATTCAGTAGGAACGCCGAGGCAGCGTTCTATGCAGCAACCATGGAATGTAACTCCAAGATGGTGTCCCCCGGGAGCCGTTGGCAAGGCCAGGACCAATTTTACAAATTTCGCTTCTTTCACTGTTTCAAGCGCATCATTTACCGTCCAGTGACAATGTTCACATCCTCGAGGATCACGATGCTGTTCTTGGACTGCTCAGCCTTCGCTGGCGCATGAGAGGTCGATGCGGTGCGCTACCATCTTGTTGCCGGTCGACACGGGAATGCAACGCTTCCTTGTAAGACCACCGCGCGTCGATATCACTTTAAATAGAATCACGCTACGGTTTTCCTAAGCAGAGCCTCGTACCAAGTTAGGCTGCTAGGAACGGCGTTCTTCCTGACAAGGATGATGTCAAGAATGCTTTCGTCGCTGCGGCAGGGAGAAGCAGTGGCCGCGCCGCTGGACCACCGCAGGACTCCTTCCTGGATAAATGCGAATGAAGCACCATGATTTCGACGGCCGAAAACTAAAAAGAATACTTTGTTATGAGTAGTGGTGCTGTTCGGCAAATCTGAACTCGGTAGAGTGAAAATCGGCCTTACATAAAATTTATATCCTGTGAATATCAATGTCAAGGAACGGGCCAATGCTGCTACCTGGCTGTCAGAGTGGCCTCCCGGACGATACGAAGGCAAAAAAAGCTGCTTCAAATTTCGATCATTTTTTTGTCATTGACATTTTCCCGCTATACAGTGTAAAAAAGACGGTACAAATGTCCCGGGATCCGGCCGGAAGGCCTGTATATGCCATATCAGGAAAGGGGTGCATGATGTCTGAATTTAAGGGGGTAACGGTAATACGTGAGGCAAACGTTTATTTCGAGGGAAAAGTGACAAGCAGGACGGTGCTGTTTGCTGACGGGGCAAAGAAGACCCTCGGTGTGATGCTGCCTGGAGAATTCGAGTTCGGTACCGCGGACAAGGAGCTCATGGAAATATTGTCCGGTGATCTTGAAGTGCTTCTGCCCGGCGAAACCAGCTGGAAGCTCATTCAGGGGGGGCAGTCCTTCGAGGTTGCGGCTAACTCAAAGTTTAAATTGAAAGTAAGGAAAGTGACGGACTATTGCTGCTCATTCATGAAAGGATAAAGGACGGGAGCAAGTTGGGACGTGGGCTAGACGTGTCGCGAGTTTAAGAGGGCCGCTTGAATGCCAAGTAATCACGGGAGGAACCATGAAGAACATCACTAGCATCATGACCATACTGGTTTTGCTGTTCAGCGTCGTGGGATGCCAGCAGCACAAGGAAGAAAAAAGCCAGACGTCCTATGTGCCGCAGACCGGCCCTTCGCCGTTGGAAATGAACCAGCTCGAGCAGGCAACCAAGACATCGCCCAAGAGCAAAGAAGTCTGGATCAATTTTGGGAATTCGCTGATGGACACCCAGCGCTACAGCGAGGCTATCGAAGCGTATCAGAAAGCGCTTGCCCTTGATCCAAAGAACGTCAGTGTGCGCGTAGATTTAGGGACCTGCTACCGAGGTGTGCGCAACTTCGACAAGGCGGTCGAGGAATACCGGAAGGCGCTCAAGATCGACCCGAACTTTCCCAATGGTCACCGCAACCTCGGCGTGGTTCTTGCAAACGATCTGCACAAGCCCAAGGATGCGGTCAAAGAGTTTCAGAAATACCTCGAGATCATGCCCAATGCACCAGACGCAAATGAGATCAAACAGACGATCAAGCAGCTGTCTGTACTGAAGTAACAAGGACCTCTTGAAAAAAGGCCCGAACCGCTGGTTCGGGCCTTTTTTGCAGTCTATGCAGGCCGATAAAATTACAGCTTGTCACCCATTCTTACCCGCCACCAGCCGACTCCGTACGCGCGATTGAAGGTTGTCTTCAGTTCCTCCATATCCGGGAGCTTATTCGGCAGTTCTTTGCCGGGAAGCGGACAAAACTTCGACTCCACCACGTCAAGCAGGAAGTCCTTGCCGATGACCCTGAAAAAACCGATACCGAGAAATTGACTCCGCGGCGTCAGGAGGTCCTGTCCCACCGAATAATACTCAAAACCCTTCGGAGCGGTGAGTTCTATAAGTGTGGGAGGGATGTCAAGGTGAGCGCCGACGGCGCCTTTAGGAATCTTGACGCCCCGGAGAACCTCCTTACCATACAGAATAAAGGGGACACCGGAGCGTTCGAAAAAGTCCGGCTTCGCATTGATGAACTTGCGGCCGAAATGATCCCCTGTAAACGCGAAGAGCGGACGCGAAAGTTTCGCTTCGAGCCTCTGGACGAGATCACCGAGACACTTGTCCGCATACCACAGGTGGCCAAGCATCGTGAGGCTCGTCGTGCCATCAAAAATGGGTTTGATATCGTCCGGCACTTCTTTTAATGGAAAACCCTTTGCCCACACATCGATATTGTATGGTGGATGGTAACTTGTCGTCATGATGAGATCGAAGCTCGGTTTGTCGTCATTTACCGTGTTGACTATAAAGTCAACAAGATACTCGTCGTCCACGCCCCACTCGTGGGGTGTAACGCCCGGCTTCAACATATGTGGCGCGCCGTAAATCTCCTCGAAGCCCTGATCATGGGCGAAATCGCCAAACCGCTGCCAACTCAGATAGCCGCCGTAGAACAGGCGAGTCCGGTAGCCCAAGCGCTTAAAGGTTTCCGCAATGGATGAGGGATAAGGCTTGCGAGCCGTCACCTGGTAATTGATCTCCACGCGAGAATAGGGAAAACCCGTGATGATCGTGCTGAGAGACTGCATGGTACCGCCTGAAGCGGGCAAGAAGGTGTCAAAGGAGAGACCTTTCTGCGCCAGCACTTTCAGGTTTTGCGTTACGCCCAAAGATGCATACTTCTTCAGAAATGGCCACTCATCATAGCTTTCCATGACCACGAGGAAAATGTGGCGTGGCGGAACGCCTTTGGGTCCCTGGGCATGCCTGAGGAAATAAGTATCGAGATTGTCAGAGGATTGGTTGGTGTGGAAAAGCGCCTTCACCGCTTTCCGGACGTTGCCGTCTGGCAAAAAAGTTTCCAGCCCCGCATATCCTGCCGCATCTCGGTGGTCCTCCACGGCAAAAAGCAGAGAGAAATAGGGGTTCACGACCGATTGATTCAGGAATATATCCCTCGTAACTGCGATATCCTTGCGCTGCGCCGGACGCAGACCGACAGAACCACGTGCAGCCGCCACGACCAGTGCTACAATACCGAGTGCGATCATAATGCCGGTGAGGGGTGTAAACCGGCGTTCCGTTATCGTATCCGGTGTTATAAGGTGCCTTTGCATAAACCTTTTTTGAAGGGTAATAGCCAGCGTGGATGCACCGCCGATGATAAAAAGGTAAATCAGGGGATGATAGTCGGCCCAGATCGTTTTAAAGATCGCCGCCGTGTCGTCATAGTACAGATTGAAGAGCACATAATTGAACTGGTCGTTATATTCGTTAAAATAGCCGAACGTCACCACCCAGGCGATGGTAGTAACAATAATGAAGGCAGCGCCGGTGATCGCGCGAATGCGATCGGCAGTCCGGTCAGCATCAAAAGATACAAGCAGAATACTTGCCAGAAAGGAAAGGGCGAACCAGCAGGTGGCCGCCATGGAGTCAAATCGGCAGCCGTTCAGCACAGAAAAAGCAATAGCGGAGTAGTTGGTATCCGGTTGTATCCTATTCCGAAAGTAGAAGATGAACGAGATCCTGAACAGGGTTAGATAGACCATGAAGGACAACCATAGCTTGGCGTCTCTCAGGAAATGGAGTAGAAAGCGGTTGAACTTTTTCACACGTAAATTCTCGAATAAAATTTCAGATAAGAGCACCGGTAAAGCTTTTTCGGCAATCAAGCTCTTTCTTGCTGCTCCTCATAATTTGGTTACGATATGTGCGCCAGCTCGTTCAACTGCTGATCATATTCCAAAGCTTTCGCGTCATGCTCCGCTGTTACCGTCTCAAGCTCCGCAAAAAGCTTCTCAATCCTCGTCCTCGCGTCGTCGATGGATTGAGAAAGCTTCTTGATCTCAAGGGCCTTGCCTTTGACCGAAGCTTCGAACATATCCTGAGTCGCGAGTTCCAAACCATGCTCGAGCTTCGTGATCTCCCCTTCGATGGCCGTGATCCTCGATTTGAGCGTATTCAGGATATTCGATCTATCTGCTACGATGGCGGCGCGCAGCTTCTTCGAATCTTTCCGGTTGATGTTTCTGTGAGCTTCCTGCTTTTTCCCCTTCTTTACGCGCACTCCGCCTTCATCGCTCCATCCTACACGTTCGAGGAAGTCAAGGTACGTTCCTTCAAAGAGCGAAACATTGCCGTTATCGTAAACGATCAGTTTGGTTGCCACAGCTTCAAGGATCAGCTCGCTGTGGGTCACGATGATGACCGCTCCATCAAAGGCCTCGATGGCCTCGATCAGCGTATCAATGGACTCCATATCCAGGTGGTTCGTAGGCTCATCGAGCATCAGCAGGTTGGCCGGTGAGACCAGGAGCTTGCCCAAAAGCACGCGGCTTTTCTCGCCGCCCGAGAGCACGCTCACCTTTTTGAGCGCGTTGTCTCCCTCGAACATCATGAGGCCGCAGATCGCGCGGGCTTCGCCCTGACCGCAATCAGGATGCGACTCCATGACCTCCTGGAGCGCAGTCTTTGCCGGACGAAGGCGGTTGATGTTGGTCTGGCCGAAATAAGCGATTTTCGTGTTCGGGTGGGTCTTCACCTCGCCCGAGGTCGGAGACAGCTCTTTTGCCAGCAGGTTGAGCAGCGTGGTCTTGCCTTTGCCGTTCTTACCTATCACGGCAATGCGGTCTCTCTTGCCGACAGCAAAGGAAAGCCCGTCGATCAATGGGGGACCGTCCTGGGCGAAGCCAAAGGACAGGTCTTCCACGGTCATGAGCCATTTGGCCTCGAAGGGGGCCGAGCGGAACTTGAAGTCGAGCGATTTAATTTCTTCAAGCTTGTCGAGCTTCTCGTGCTTCGCAAGCGCCTTAATGCGGGACTGGACTGCGCTGGCCTTGGTTGCCTGGGCGCGAAATCGATTGATGAACTGTTCAATCTCTTTGCGCTTCTTTTCATCGTTCTGGCGCGTCTTTTCGTAGATTTCTTCTTCCATCAGGATCTGGTCATAGAGTTTCTGCGTTCCTCCCGAGATCTTCCGCATTTTGCAGCGGTGGATGATCATGGTGTGGGTGGTGATGCTGTCCATAAAGTCCCGGTCGTGGGTGATGATAATGAGTTCGTTCCGCCAGGCGCGCAGGAACTGCGTGATCCAGCGGACCGAAACGATGTCAAGGTAGTTCGTGGGTTCGTCAAGCAGCAGGAGGTTCGGTTCGGACACGAGTACTTTTGCCAGGTTCAGGCGGACCTGGTATCCGCCAGAAAGCGACGAAGGATGGCGATCGAAGTCCGCATTGGTGAACCCGAGGCCGTGCAGGATCGCCTCGGCTTTATACGTCTCGTCGATATGGTCTTCGTTTGTGGGAAGGGCGAGGCACGCCTCTTTGATCACCGAGTCCTCGGCAAATTGGATGTGCTGGGACAAGTGGCCGATGGTATACCCTGAAGGCACGGTGATCGTGCCAGAGTCCTGGTGCTCTTCGCCCAAGATGATGCGGAAGAGCGTGGACTTGCCGTGGCCGTTCCTGCCTACAAGACCCACGCGCTCGCGCGGGTTGACGGTAAAGCTGACGCCGTCGAAGAGCACCTGTTTTCCATAGGATTTTTCTATGTTCGTGACCTGGAGCATTCGTTAACCTTTATGGAGAGTTAGGATGTAAAAAACAATTTTACATAATAACGCATGAAGGGATTTATGGCAAATGGTTTTTGAGGGGAGGCTGTGTGAAGCTTGGAGTGGCCGGCTGAATTTGTCGAACGTCGGAACACTGCCCGGACATACTATATGCGATGGACAGAAAAAAGTTGCTTCTTGTACGCCGAGTTACAGTGATAGTCTTGTTCAGGAACACGATTTTTTGCGGAGCTAATCCGTTGTTAAAGGCTGTGACCTGCTTTTCCCCTTTTTTATCATATCAAGGTTAATTCGAAAAAACATCTGCAGAGATCAATCGCCGGGGGGTGCTCACCATGCGGGGAGGAACATAGCGAAGATAACCCCGCCTGCTGCAGCGGAGATCGCGTTAAAAGGCCGGTGATGCTTCAGTTCTACTGCAGGAATGCAATCGCCCTTCTTTCCGACCAGTAACTCTTGTCCTCATTAAATCGCACAAAGCCGACGTGTCCACCGAAGCTTGGCATTTCCAGGTAGACATTCTTATGGTTTGATGACTCCTGAAGGGGGTAACAGCCATCAGCGAGGAAAGGGTCATCAAGCGCATTGACGATCAAGGTGGGAATCTTGATGCGTGGTATGAATTGGTTGCTGCTGCATTTGCTCCAGTAATCTTCCGCATCGTTAAAACCATGGATCGGCGCGGTATACCGGTTGTCGAAATCCCGGAAATTCTTGATGCGATGGTAACCATCATCATTTATCTGGCCCGGGAGAATTTTCATTTTTGCCTTGATCTTCGCATGGAGGGTTCGTAAAAAAAAAGTCATATAAATTTTATTTTTCAGCTTTGAAAGTTCCGATGCACTTGCACGGAGGTCACATGGAACGGAAAAAACAGCGGCTTTCTGAATACGAGGGTCAATTACCTCTGCATTACGACCAAGGTATACTAACGTTAAATTTCCACCAAGACTGAACCCGATCAATGCGATTGTTCGATACGCGTTGGATTTGAGTACATGCCGGACAACACAATCCAGATCATCAATTGAACCATTATGATACATGCGCAGCTTGCGATTCGTTTCACCGGAGCATCCGCGGTAATTCCAGGCCAGAGCATCCCAGCCGAATCGATTCAGCATCCCTGCCATCCCGATGACATAGTGGCGATGGGAATTTCCTTCCAGGCCATGGGAAAGAATGGCGATCTTTTCACTGCCTACCGTTGCCCAGTCAACGTCGAGAAAGTCATCGTCAGGAGTATTAATGCGCTCTCGATGATATAATTTCTTGTCGAGTTTGCGTATCAAGGTAGGAACAATGGTTTGAAGGTGCCCGTTGCGCAACAGGAAGGGAGCTTCATAGTCGGATTTATCGATGAGAGGCATGGGACCCTCGAAAATCTAAGTTGTTTCTGCTCAGTCGCGACCTCTGCACGCGCCCTGATGCCAGACCGTCTGCTTTTTTGCTTAGGTCTTGCATGGGAACGGAACATATGCAGGACAAGAATAAGGGTATGCCGAGCAGACCACTGATGAATACGTGCTCAGCGAGGACATATTGCCAGAAATGATTTGCAAAAAGAGGCAATCATAAGAAAACGCTGCAAAAAAGGTCTGTTCAATCTTGTCTATACAGCGTACGCTTTATTTCATGGACGTTCTTCCAGCCTCATTTCTATCGGAGCACCTCTTCATCCTCTTTGCGCCATGCCGGATCAACGATGCAGATGAACGTAAGGTCCCGTTTCCCCGAATTTGTGATGCACTGTTTTGCCATTGGTGGAATATACACGGTCGAACCGGTCCGGACAGGCGCTGATTCGTCATTGATATGCATAATGCCTTCACCATCCAATATGTAATAGACTTCCGAGGTTTTTAACCGGTGCATCCAGGTTGTATCTCCCGGCCTCACGACTGCATGTGCCAGACTGTATCTCAAGGCAATATCGACCTTGTCCGGATGAAAGATCTCACGCAGCGAACAGTTATCGCCCGCAATGAATTCTTCACAGTCAGGTAATTCGCGGATGAACATAATCGAGATCCTCCCCAAAAAAGTCTTCCTGTGCCCGCAAGCCAGATATGAGCCGAAGCAAGAAACAAGAACTTAGAAAGGCAAGCAGCTTAATTTATCATACCAGGGGGAAAAAAATCAAAAAAAATAAGAGAAGATGTTATTGACTCGCACATGTCATTGCAGTACAATCACGAATTTTCAGGACCGGCAATGATGAATCAAAAAGACCTTACCGTATTAAAAAACTGGTTTGCCGACTATTGCGGCCACTTTTCCACACACGTCGAGGAAGATCAGCGGAACTTTGCTGTTAAGAAGGACCACACATACAATGTTTGCCTGAATGCCGTGCGGATCGGTCGCAGCCTGCAGCTGAACAAGCAGGACATGCTTATAGCCGAAGCGATCGCCCTATGCCACGACGTGGGAAGGTTTCCACAGTACCTGCACTACAAGACCTTCGACGACGATATCTCGGCGAATCATGCGGTACTTGGGGCAAAGGTATTGCTGGAACAGGATGTGATAGGGGGGCTGCCGGAAGGGGAACAAAACCTCATTATCCGCGCCGTGACTCTGCACAACGTTTTTACACTCCCCGATACACTGGACCATAGGACGCGGTTGTTTGTTCACATTGTCCGTGATGCTGACAAGCTTGATATCTTGCGTGTGTTCATTGAGTATTACGATCAGGAGGAGGAGTGCAGGGCTACGGCCGTTGCGCTCGGCCTTCCAGACACACCGGGCTATTCGCCGACGGTCCTTGCCTGTCTGCTTCAGGGACGGATGGCCTTAAAGTCAGAGCTTAAGACCCTGAACGATTTTAAACTGCTCCAGCTCACCTGGCTCTACGACCTCAATTTCACCAGTTCACTGCAGATGGTCCAGGAGCGGAGATACGTCGATAAGATGGCCGCGGCCCTGCCGGAGAACATTGCAATACGGGAGGCCATCGAACGTGCCCGGAGATATGTGGCTGGGAAGCTGAATACCCCGTGAGGAGAAAGATCTTGGGGGACAAAATGGACAAGGCGAGGAATATCCGGAAATTTTCTAGGTTTACCTCTCTGCCCCTGTGCATAATGAGGATTTTAATGGGAATTCCATATTTGGCTTTACTCCCGGCTGTCGAATTTGGTAATATAACCATTAATCTCCCATCTTTATAAAGGAGCTTTATGAGAAATAACATCGTTTCACTCGGCGCCGATGAGCTTAAGTATGAGATCCGCGAGATCGTCGCCGTAGCAAAGGAATTTGCTAAGCTCGGGATTGAGATCAACTGGGAGAACATTGGCGACCCGGTAATGAAGGGAGAAAAGCTCCCCGGCTGGATCAAGGACATCATCACTGTGACGATGAAGGAAGACCTGACCTATGCGTATTCTCCAACCAAGGGTCTCGATGCGACGAGGGAGTTCCTCGCCGAGAAAGCGAACAAGAACGGCGGAGTAAACATCACGAAAGAGGATATCATCTTCTTTAACGGGCTTGGAGACGCCATCAGCAAGGTCTACGGTCTGCTCCGGAAAGAGTATCGCGTCATCGGTCCAAGTCCCGCCTACAGTACTCATTCGTCTTCAGAAGCATCGCACGCCGGCTCGGAATACCTTTCCTACAAGCTCGACCCGCACAACCGCTGGTACCCTGACCTGGACGACCTCCGGATGAAAGTGAAGTATAATCCATCCATCTCCGGCATCCTGGTCATCAACCCGGACAATCCCACAGGCGCGGTCTACCCGCGAGAAGTGTTGATGGAGATTGTTGCCATCGCGAAACAGTACGATCTTTTCATGGTCTGCGACGAGATCTACATCAACTTGACATACAATGGGATAAAAGCCGTTCCTCTTGCAGAAGTGATTAACGGCGTCTGCGGAATATCGATGAAGGGCATTTCGAAAGAACTTCCTTGGCCCGGAGCCAGGTGTGGCTGGATCGAGGTCTACAACGCTGATAAAGACACCCTGTTTGCGAAATACATCAAGAGCATCGTGGACGACAAAATGCTTGAAGTCTGCTCAACGACCCTTCCCCAGAGGGTGATCCCTCTTATCATGAGTGATGCGCGATATGCAAGCCACATTGCCCACCGCAATGCGGTGTTCGAGAGGAGATCACGCATCGCTTACGACCTCTTGAAGGACATCAAGGGCATTATCGTAAACAGGACGAACGGTGCCTTTTACCTGACGGTCATGTTCCGCGCGAATGCCCTGTCGCCGAACCAGAAACTTGCCATCGGAAACGCCAAGGCGAAAGAGATGGTTGAGAAGCTCGTGGATGACGTTCCGCTCGACAAACGGTTCGTTTATTATCTCCTGGGTGCGACAGGTATCTGTGTGGTTCCACTCACGGGATTCAACTGCGATTTGCAGGGCTTTCGAGTCACGCTGTTGGAAGCTGACGACGCTAAGTTCGAGTGGGTCTACAAAACGCTGCGAGAAAAAATCATGGAATATTTGCAGGAAGCATAAGCGGACCGTGGTGTTCCATACATCGGATGCATGTCAGATCTTGCGCAAGTTGATATCAGGGGGAAAAGTCATGTCCGATAAGGTAGTGGGACTTTTTTATTCTGGTGATCACGATTCTACGGGGACAGTGATGCTAGGTCCCCGTACGTGTCGACATTCACGATAACCTCAAATTAAATCAAGTCTTTCATGACGGTTTTTTAAAAAGCGAGCATCTTCAGGATCGTGAATAAGACCAAGACTGGAAATTTGGTAAAGAAATAAACAACCTGAGTCAAAATCCATTATCAAGAGCCAGGGACATGTTTTCAGCATTCATTTTCCCGGCTCTTTTTTTATCACCACGCGCTGTAAAACCCCGTCCGAGGGGCCGGGAGGATGTCAAGTACCGACCGGTTTTCATGACCTACATCATATATGTCCGCGCAACGACCTGCTATAATCTCCATAACATAACATGGCGAGGAGAAAAACATGGAGCTGAGCTCGAAGACGAAAGTGAACGATATCATAGCACATTATCCTTTTCTAAAAGATTTTTTGATTAGCCTGAATGCTGAATTCAAGATGCTCGACAATCCGTTCATGCGTAAGACCGTGGGCCGGATGGCGTCCCTCGGCAAGGTTGCAATGATCGGCGGGATGGAAGTGAAAAAATTGCTCGACGATATCGCAGTCGAAATCAAGAAGAAAACCGGCGAATCAGTCACGGTGTCGTATGGAGAAGGTGGCCCTGATGAACAGGATGTGCGGATCGATACGCTTAAGCATATCATTAAAGAGCTGCATGCGGGAAAGGACGTTGAAATCCAGAAGAAGAAGTTCGAGGAATTGATCAAGGACGTGGCGCCCTGGGAAATCGCGCAGATGGAACAGCAGCTCATTGCCGGAGGAATGCCTGAAACAGAGATCAAGAGCCTCTGTGATGTACATGTGCAGGTCTTCAAGGAAGCGCTGGAGCAGAAGACTGTCCCTGGTCTGCCTGCAGGCCACCCCCTCCATACGCTGATGCTCGAGAACCGGGCTGCGGAGGATATCCTGGGAGAAGCGGAGGCCATCACGGACTATAGCAAGGAGAAGGATAAGCTCCTCAGCATCCTCGAACGCCTTGCACAGATCGACAAACACTATCTCCGCAAGGAAAACCAGCTTTTCCCGATCTTCGAGACGAAGGGCGTTTCCGGGCCATCAAAAATTATGTGGGCGCTCCACGATGATATACGAGGGTTCCTGAAGGACGTGCGCAAGCGGGCGAAGGACGGCAAGATGGAGAAAGTGGCCATCGATGCCTTGGCCAAGATGGTAAAGGACATGATCTATAAGGAAGAGCACATTCTGTTTCCTATGGCTCTTGAAACACTCTCCGAGGACGAGTGGGCGAAGGTCAGTAAAGGAGAGGAGGAAATCGGCTATGCTTGGATCAACCCGGCAGCCCGATGGAAGCCGTCCGCGGAATCGTTCCAGCAGAGGTATATTGCTGATAAGATCGGCAGCTTGAATCTCGACACCGGCCTGCTCACTGCCGACCAGGTAAATTTAATGCTTACGCACCTGCCGATCGATATATCCTATGTGAATGAGAACGATGAGGTTGTCTACTACTCGGCCACACCGGATCGTCTCTTCCCGCGAAGCCCTGGCGTCATCGGTAGAAAGGTCCAGAACTGCCATCCGCCAAAGAGCATAGAGATGGTGGAAAAGATATTGTCATCATTCAAGGCCGGAACAAAAGATGTTGCCGAGTTCTGGATCCAGATGCAGGGTAAGGCGATCCACATTCGCTACTTTGCTGTACGCGACCAGTCGGGCACCTACCGCGGCTGTCTTGAGGTTTCCCAGGACATCACTCATATCCAGAAGCTTGCCGGAAACAAAAGGTTGCTGGACTGGGAATAGCGAATACGGTGGGGTGGTTTTACCCGCCCTTTAAGCCGACCGTTTGAAAGCTACTAAAGGTTTTTTTCACAGCCTTACTGGTACACCTCGCTCTTTCAGATATTCCTTTGCCTGCCTGATCGTATATTCCTTAAAATGAAAGATCGATGCAGCGAGGGCTGCATCGGCCTTGCCCTTGGTAAATCCTTCATAGATATGCTCGAGATTCCCCACGCCGCCCGAGGCAATGACAGGGAGGGTCACCGCCTCGGCAACCGCCCGCGTCAGTTCAAGATCATAGCCGGTCTTCTGGCCGTCCTGGTTCATGCTGGTGAGCAGGATCTCGCCTGCGCCGTACTCCTCCATTTTTTTTGCCCAAGCAACAGCATCAATGCCCATGGGATTTCTGCCGCCGTGAGTGTACACTTCCCAACCGGTTGTTTGGCCCGGCTTAAGGAAGAGCGGTGCGTACTTTAGATCGTCTGACCACGTAAGCGGAGGCTTGAAGTCTTCGCCATGTGCCACGACCCGTTTTGCGTCAATGGCCACGACGATGCATTGGCTTCCGAAGCGCAGGGATGCAGATTTAATGAACTCAGGATCGTGAACCGCGGTCGTGTTGATTGAAACCTTGTCTGCGCCCGCGAGTAGAAGATTCCGAATGTCGTCGAGTATTTTTATGCCGCCGCCCACGGTGAGAGGCATGAAGACCTGTTCGGCCGTCCGTCGAACGACGTCTAATATGATGCCGCGTTCTTCGTGCGAAGCGGTGATGTCAAGAAACGTTAGCTCATCCGCGCCCTGCTCGTCATATGCTTTCGCGATTTCCACAGGGTCTCCTGCGTCACGCAGGTTCACGAAGCTCACACCCTTCACAACGCGGCCGCCTTTAACATCGAGGCAAGGGATTATGCGTTTGGTTAACATGTTCTGGTATTTCTCCTCGAGCCTGCAAACTGACGGACTGACAGGGCTGCAGGTGTACATAGGGGATACTCGAAAAACTTTCGAGAGCCATCACCGCTATCTCACGCACCGGTTGTCGTTCATTTTAATAAACGTGATCGCTTCTTTCAAGTTAAGGGATCCGCTGTAGATCGCCTTTCCCGTAATCACGCCGATCACGCCGGAGTAGCGCACCGTAAGAAGGTTCTCGATATCTTTCATCGTGTGGACACCTCCAGAGGCGATGACGGGTATGTGGAGTGCATCGGCAAGCGCCTTAGTAGCTTCGATGTTCGGGCCGGAGAGCATGCCATCGCGCCTGATGTCAGTGTAGATGATGGAGATAACTCCGTAGTCCTGCATCTGAATAGCCAGATCGATTGCCTTCATCGAGGTCACCTCGGCCCAACCTTTGATCGCGACCATGCCGTCCTTGGCGTCGATACCCACGATAATCTTTCCCGGAAAGGTCGCACAGGCTTTTTGTACAAAAGCCGGACTCTCTATGGCAGCGGTGCCGAGAATGATGCGGTCGATGCCGATGGAAACCAGGTTCGCGATTGTGTCCATGTCGCGAATTCCGCCGCCGACCTCGATCGGGATTTTAATAGCAGCACGAATGGCTTTGATTGCATCGAGGTTCCTAGGGACGCCTGCAAAAGCGCCGTTCAGATCAACGACGTGGAGGAGCTCGGCCCCCTGGGACTCCCAATGTTTTGCCGTGGTTGCGGGATCATCGGAGTAAACCGTGGCCGTCGCCATGAGCCCCTGTTCGAGGCGGACACATTTGCCTTCTTTAAGATCAATAGCAGGAATGATAAGCATGGCTCTACACTAGGAATCGGATTAGCGGCGAAACGGGAAAGGGGGCGATGTAAGTGAGAACGAACCCTTCGATTCTTCACTCCCGGCTCTCACGTTCGTCTTGTTTTATCCTTTCTGTTCTCCGAACCGTTTCAAAATCGAAAGACCCAGGGCCTGGCTCTTCTCAGGGTGGAATTGGACAGCAAAGACGTTGTCCTTCCAGATGCTCGACACGAACTCAAAACCATAGAGTGTCGACGTTGCTATGACACTTCTATCATCGGGCACCACGTGGAACGAGTGCACGAAATAAACGTAACTGTCATCAGGTACGTCTTGAAGCGCAGGCGCGCGGCGCTTGATTGCGATGGAATTCCAGCCCATGTGCGGGATCTTGAGATTGCTAAATTCAGGCCCTTTGAACCGGATGACGCGTCCTTTTATGATGTCGAGTCCCTTCGAGATTCCAAACTCCTCGCTTTCCGTAAAAAGCAGTTGCAGTCCAAGGCAAATGCCGAGAAACGGTTTGCCTGAGCTGATACTCTCGTGCACGACGTCAATAAGCCCATACTCCAGGAGATTCCGCATGCAGTCCGGGAAGGCGCCCACGCCGGGCAGGACTACTTTGGAAGCGCTCAGGATCGATTTCGCGTCACTGGTCACCACTGCCTCGTGGCCCATGCGTTCAAAGCCCTTTTGGACACTCCGTAAGTTTCCCATTCCATAATCGATAATTGCAATCATTGCAAGACCTTTTCAGGAGAAAGGGAAGAGAAGATCCGGCAGGGAACAAGAAAGTCCGACCTTTTCCCGCTCTCACCAGGATAGAGATTTATTTTTCTATATTTTGCCCTTGGTTGAGAGCACACCCTTGATCCGGGAATCAACACTCGTGGCCTGGTCCAGGGCGCGCCCGAAAGCCTTGAAGATTCCTTCAAGCATATGGTGCACGTCGCGGCCGTAGAGGAGGCGAATGTGAAGGTTCATACCTGCGTGGTTTGAAACAGAACGGAAGAAGTCCTCAGCAAGTCCGGGATCGAAGTCCTTAAGTTTGTACTTCTTTGGTAAGTCCAACTGATACACAAGGTATGGTCTGCCAGAGAGGTCCAGAACCACCTGGGCAAGGGTCTCGTCCATAGGGACTGTCGCTTCTCCATAACGGCAAATGCCCTTACTCTCGCCGAGCGCTTTTTTGAGTGCCTGGCCAAAGGCAATCCCGAGGTCCTCAACCGTGTGATGATCGTCGATTTCCGTGTCTCCTTTGGCCTTGATCGAGAGGTCGAAGAAACCATGTTTGGCAATGTGCGAGAACATATGATCCATGAACGGTACCGAGGTCTTGATGCTGTATTGTCCCGTGCCATCAAGGTTCAGGGAAATTTTGACTTCAGTTTCTCTGGTCTTGCGATGGATCGTTGCTTTGCGCGGCATGATAGGATCCTCTTGCCTCAACGGACAATGATGAACATAATGGTGATCAATAGGTCGTCTTATTGATCCCTGTCTGTCCGTGTTGATCAGTGGCCAAAATATGGGTTAGTATTTTTAAGAATTCCTTGTTCTCTTCCGGCGTCCCGATCGTGACCCTCAGGCAGTTCTTGAGCGGCCCGGGCTTGCTTAAATTCTTGATCAGAATGCCAGCCTGCTTTAGTTTGCGATGAATGACCGTCGCGTCAGCATTGGTCCTGATCATGATGAAGTTAGTCTCCGACGGATACGCTGTAACGCCAGGCATTGCCGAAAAAATATTATAGAGCTTTTTTCGCTCAGAAATCAACAGGGAAATCTGCCGATTAATAACATCCCGGTGCGCAAGCGCTCTCACTGCCACAGCCTGGGAAAGGCCGTTGATGTTGTAGGGCAGACGGATTTTGTTGAGTTCAACGACGATGCTCCTTGACGCTGCCAGCACGCCGATCCGAAGGCCCGCAAAGCCGATTTTGGAAAGTGTCCGAAGGACGATCATGTTGGGATACTTTTTCAGGAGAGGCAGATAGGTCTTGCCGGAAAAGCTGAAATAAGCCTCGTCGATCACGATTGCCGCATTTGCTTCGTCCAGTATTTTCCTGATAGCGGAGTCCGAAAATCGGTTTCCTGTTGGATTATTCGGGCAAGCCAGAAATATTACTTTTGCTTTACGTTCTCTGGCCTTCTTGGTCATCAAGTCCGCATCAATGTCGAAGTTCTCGTCAAGGGGGATGGAGACCACGTTCTGGGCAAGCGCCCTGGATGTTATCTCATACATGGCAAACGTCGGAGAGGGGATGAGCACAGGGCCGCCAAAAGCAAGGACGATAGCCTGTATCAGTTCATCTGAACCGTTGCCGATTATCATGTGCTCCGGGTTCATCTTCCAAAGCGATGCAATCTCTTGCTTCAGCACCTTAGCTGAAGGATCCGGATAAAGGTTTAGTGGAGTGCTTTTAACGACCGCTGCAATTTCACGACGAACAGCAGGAGGCATGGGAAATGGGTTCTCCATGGCGTCAAGTTTGATGCGGACCTGCGTTTCATCTACGTGGTACGCTGCGAGTTTGCGTACCTGCGGCCTGATGAGCGTGGCGATGTCTGTCGATGGTGAAGGGCTAATCTTCATAACAGCACTATACAAGAATCATCAGTCCTGTACAAGGGAAAATAGCATCGAATAAAAGGGGAACGACCTCTTCATTTCGCTCCGTGAAAGAGGTATCATGGGCATATGAAAAAAATGCTCATCACGATGATATGCGGTATCTTTCTGTATCAACAATATGCAGGTGCATCGGACTTCCGCTTCTCGCCGAGGCCCAACAAGGCCCACCTGATCCAATGGAGGACGTGGAGCCAGGCAACGCTGGACGAAGCGGGAAAAAAGAACAGCCTCATCGTGCTTTCCCTGAGCGCGGTTTGGTGCCACTGGTGCCATGTAATGGATGAGACGACCTATTCGGACGATGCGGTCATCAGTTACATTAACGAGCACTTCATTCCTATCAGGGTCGATACGGACATGCGTCCTGATATCGACGCGCTCTACAACCAGGGCGGATGGCCCAGCACGGCAATCCTCACGCCGCAGGGAGAGGTGATTAACGGTGGAAACTATATCCCGCCCGAGGAAATGCTTGGCCGACTGAAAAGAGTTGCCGAGTCGTTTGCCAAGGATCCCGGTACTATTCAGGATCGCATCGAAGTACGAAAAGTCATGAAGGAATTCCGCAGCACGACAGCGGAGACAGGATCTCCTGATACAAGAGTTATCGACAACATCATGCAGATGCTAAAAAGTTCCTTTGATGGGAGGCATGGCGGCTTTGGCCAAGGACAGAAGTTCCCAAGTCCTGACTCGATCGATTTTCTCTTGGCGCAGTATGCAAAGAGTAAGGATGCGGACATTGAACGGCACGTGACCCTGACCCTCGACCGCATGGCACAAGGCGAAATCCGCGACAAGGTCGAAGGCGGTTTTTTCCGGTATGCAACAAAGCAGGACTGGTCAGAACCTCACTTCGAAAAAATGTTGAACGTGAATGCGGGAATGATCGAGAACTATGCAAATGCTTCGTTGGCCTTGGGTAAAAAGAGATATTTGAACGTTATGCGGGAGACCATACGGTATGTGCAGGCCAACCTGTATGATGCTGCCAGCGGCGCTTTCTTCGGAAGTCAGGATGCGGATGAATCGTATTATAAGAAACAGGACAGAACGGGCGAAAGAGCGCCTCTTGTCGACAGGATAGTGTATGTCGATTCCTCGTCTCTCATGGTTAGCGCCCTCATTGCATCCTATGGTGCGACATTAAACGAACAGTACCTTGACATGGCATCTAAATGCGCAGATTACCTGCTGGCGAGGCTTTACTCCCCGAGAGACGGGGTGTTTCACTTTTCCCGTGATGGATCGCCGCAACTAAAGGGACTTCTATTAGATAATGCCCTCGCTGGGTTGGCCCTTCTCGATTTGTACAATGCAACAGGCGATATGCGGTATCTGAAACCAGCGCAGGAGATCGGCTTGCTTATCATCAATAAATTCTATGATCCCGATACGAGACGGTTCCGGTCTGTTCGGGATAGCTCAATCAGCAAGCCGGTCACAGCCGGTATCCTCTCGGAGATGAACGATGCTCTCGCTAACTTTCAGACGCTTCGCTTTCTCGGCAGGCTTTCCTATATAGGAGAAAATAAGCATCTTAAGGAAGTCCGCGACGCCGCCGGTGCGACCTTGTTCAGAGAGTATGGGCGATTTGCACTTCAAGCTGCGATGTACGGAAACGCTTTGCTCTGGATTGCAGCTGCGCCCGTTCAAATCACCGTACTCTCTGACGGAAACAGTGCGCGAAAATATCTATCCGTCATCAGCGGAATCTATATTCCTGAGAAGGCCGTGCAGGTACTTTCGCTTTCACGGGATAGAGAGGAGATCGCAAAGCGCAAGTATCCGCTCATGGAATCCGTCTATCTATGCTCCGGGAAGCGCTGCTCGGCTCCGATGAGCGACCCGAAGCGTCTCGGTGCTGCTATCCAGGATTTCGTGGAAAGGGTATCGAAAGAATGAAATGAACGATACGGGGAAACGTTAAAAAAAGAAAGGGCAGCCGTGGTGCCGTCCAGAGTATTTCAGGGAATGACTTTATTCAAGGGGTATTCGACGATCCCCGATGCTCCGCGCCGCTTGAGGCGCGGGATAAGGTCGCGCGCTTCTTTTTCATCCAAAATCACTTCCAGGCTCACCCATGCAGGATCGGTTTGCTGTGATATGGTGGGAGCATGCATGGACGGAAGCAGGCCGCAGATTTCAGCGAGGTTCGCCTTTGGTGCATTCATTTTGAGGCCGACCTTCTCCTCGGCCGCAAGTGCACCCTGAAGCAGCATGGCCATGTTCTCTATCATCTTACGCTTCCATGGATCAGCCCAAGCCTTCTTGTTTGCGATGAGCCGAGTGGTGGATTCGAGCATTACCTGTACGATCCGGAGCTTGTTCGCCTTGAGCGAGCTGCCAGTCTCCGTGAGCTCAACGATCGCATCAGCAAGTCGCGGCGGTTTCACTTCCGTAGCACCCCAGGAAAATTCAATATCTGCAGTGATACCATTGGACTTGAGGTAGCGTTTTGTGTAGCCTACGAGTTCAGTGGCTATCCGCTTGCCTTTCAGGTCTTGAATTGACTTGATCGGGGAGTCCTCGGGCACTGCCACGACCCAGCGGACCGGGTTCAGGCCTCCTTTGGCGTATCTGAGTTCAGCGATCTCAACCACATCGGCGTTCTGCTCTAGGATCCAGTCCTTGCCAGTGAGACCGACGTCGAATATGCCGTGATCGACATAGCGGGCCATCTCTTGAGCCCGCACAAGCGCGCAATCGATCTTCTGGTCATCAATGGTTGGATAGTAGCTCCGCGAACTGACTTGGACGCGATAGCCGGCCTTATTGAAGAGCTTGAACGTTGAGTCCTGTAAGCTGCCCTTCGGGAGGCCAAGCTTGAGCTTCTGGCCTGAAGTAACTTCAGAAATAGCTATTTTCTTTTTAGATTTTGTCGGCATCCCGGTCTCCCTATTCATGCGTAAGAAGTATAGTTCAGGAAAAATGGAGTATCAAACGTGGAAGGAAGGTAAACGGAACAATCCATTTCCTTCTTCCCAAATAATCAATTCTCCGTTGCACCTGATTGATTTTTATTTCTTTGCCATCCTTACACGGATCGTGTTCCCGTGTGCTTCCAGACCCTCGACGTCTGCAATCTGCATCACGGCCTCGCCGACCTTGTCCAACCCCTCCCGCGTATAGAAGATAAGGCTGGACTTTTTCATGAAGCTGTCTGTCGAGAGCGGCGAGAAAAAACGTGCAGTCCCGCCCGTCGGGAGAACATGGTTCGGGCCAGCGATGTAGTCGCCCACGGACTCCGGCGTGTAGTGCCCGAGGAATATCGCTCCTGCATTCTTAATCAATGCCAAAAGTTCAAAGGGTCTCTCCACGGCAAGTTCGAGGTGCTCCGGCGCTATGGAATTCGAAACCTCTGCAGCTTCCAGCAGAGAGGCAGTAACAACAATAGCCCCGAAACGGTCGACGGCCTTGCGAGCGATCTCTTTTCGCGTCAAGTTGGATAGCTGACGTTCAACTTCCGCATCCACCTTGTCAGCTAGCGCTCGCGAGGTCGTCACAAGAATTGATGAGGCTAGCTCGTCATGCTCAGCCTGGGAAAGGAGATCAGAGGCAACGAATTCGGGGTCAGCCGAGTGGTCGGCAATGACGAGGATCTCGCTCGGCCCAGCAATCATATCGATGTCAACCTGGCCAAAGACATAGCGTTTGGCAGTGGCCACAAAAATATTGCCGGGGCCCACGATTTTGTCAACCTTGGGGATCGTGGCGGTACCGTAAGCCATGGCCGCGATAGCCTGTGCTCCGCCGACCTTGTATATCTCGCTTACACCAGCGATGTCTGCGGCGACCAAAATATACGGGTTCAGGTTCCCTCCCGGTGCGGGCGAACACATGACAAGATGCTCCACGCCAGCCGCGATCGCGGGGATCGCATTCATGAGCACAGACGAAGGATAGCAGGCCTTGCCGCCGGGCACATAGATGCCCGCGCTCCGGACCGGTCGCGCAAGCTGCCCCAGGATTACGCCGTCAGCCTCCTGGCTGGCCCAGGAGCTGATCTTCTGCTTCTCGTGGAAAGCGCGAATATTGCCCGCCGCGAGCCTGAGGGCCTCTACTTTTTTTGTGTCGACATGTGAGTAGGCTTCCTTGATTTCCCCCGGGGACATCTTGATGTCCTTGAGGGAGAGCTTTACCTTGTCGAACTTCTCGGTATATTCGATCACAGCCGGATCGCCTTCTTTGCGGACACGCTCGACAACTTCTTTCACGATAGCGGCAACTTCTTCAGTGGCGGTTTCACCGCGATTCACAATGCGCTTCAGTTCTGTGAGGATATCTTTCTGCTGAGCATCGATAATCTTCATAAATCCCCTGAATTCTGCTTACTATCGAGGTTGTGCGGGACGCAGAGAAACAAGTAAATTCTGATAAAGATGCTAATTCTTCACGCTGCAGTGAAATTCGATTTAAACTCTCTTTATATCGGCACCCAAGGCCGATAGCTTCTCTTCGATATGCTCATACCCCCGATCGAGATGGTAGATGCGCGATATCACGGTTTGCCCTTCGGCGGCAAGTCCCGCGAGAACGAGGGATGCGCTCGCCCGGAGGTCGGTCGCCATAACGGGCGCCGCGGACAGACGCGTTACCCCCTTGACGACGGCAGTGTGGCCATCGGCTTCAATATCAGCTCCCATTCGGCGCAGTTCTGCCACATGCGTGAAACGGTTCTCAAAAATAGTCTCATTGATCACGCTCGTGCCGTCGGCAAGAGTCATGAGGCTCATGAACTGCGCCTGCATATCAGTAGGAAAACCGGGATATTCCAGCGTTTTGATGTTTACCGGATTGATGCGAGGCTGTCCGATCACGCGGACTGTGCCATCGCCAATCGAAATTTGAGCGCCTGCTTCTTGTACCTTTGCCAGAACTGCGTCAAGATGGCCGGGAAAGCAATTTTTGATGGTGACCGTGCCGCCGGTTATCGCCGCAGCGATCACAAAGGTGCCTGTTTCAATGCGGTCAGGCATCACCGTGTAGTTCATGGGGCGGAGAATGTCAACTCCCTGGATTTTAACGATGTCCGTCCCTGCGCCCTCGATCTTCGCGCCCATCTTGATGAGGGCGTTCGCCAAATCGACGATTTCAGGCTCACGTGCCGCATTCTCGATGATGGTCTCGCCCTCTGCACGGGTGGCGGCCATCATGATATTCTCCGTGCCGGTCACGGTGATGGTATCGAAATAGATACGCGTACCGTGAAGCTTCTTGGCCGATGCGACAACATATCCATGCTCGATCTCGACCGATGCGCCCAGTTTCTCAAGGCCCATGAGATGAAGGTTGATGGGACGCGCACCGATAGCGCATCCTCCCGGTAGCGATACCCTGGCCCTGCCCATGCGCGCCAACAGCGGGCCGAGCACAAGCACCGAGGCCCGCATGGTCCGCACGAGCTCGTAGCTTGCTTCGGGGATTGTCAGACCCCTGGAGTCGATGACGATATCGTTGTCCTTCCGCTCGAAGGAAACACCCATGTTTTGGAGGATCCTTCCGAACGTGGTCACATCGGCCAGGAGCGGGACATTCGAGATGGTCTGCTTTCCTTCGCAGAGCAAGCCGGCAGCGAGGATCGGTAGTGCCGCATTCTTTGCGCCGCTGATCGTAACTTCACCATTGAGTTTTTTGCCGCCGTTGATAACAATTTTCTTCATGATTTTCGTAAGCACAGATGAACAGCATATAAAGATATAAGCAGTGCCAGTTTATTGAAGAGGATCATTTGATTGTTGCCACAATGACCCGCTCAATACCCGCAAGGTCCTTGAGAACGGTCGAGGCGGAAAATGCACCGGTTTTCCGTATCCTGTGCACAAGCTCAACACTTTGCCCTATCCCCATCTCAAGGACAAGATAACCTTTGCTTTTGAGAAAACGCGGAGCTCCATCAAGAATACGCTGATGAATTTCCGTGCCAGCCGGCCCTGCGATGAGAGCTAGTTTCGGTTCGTAATCCCTTACCTCGACCTGGACCGCGCTGTAATCTCCGGATGGAATGTAGGGGGGGTTGGAAACAATGATATCCGCCTGACCGAGGATGTCAAGTTCGTTTAAGGGGTTGAACAGGTCACCTTCGAGGAACCGGATGCGGTCTGAAACCCCATGCCTGTGTGCGTTCTCTCGCGCAACGGCAAGTGCTTTCCCGGATGTATCTGTTGCGAAAATGCGCGCAGGGTCCAACTCTTTCGCCAGGCTGACGGCAATGCAGCCAGACCCCGTGCAGAGGTCGATGATTGTTGACGTCCGGTCCTTCTTCGCGCAACCAAGAACAGCCTCGATGATTAGCTCGGTTTCCGGTCTCGGAATAAGAACGTCCCGCGTGACTGCAAAGTCCAGACCCCAGAATTCCTGGTTTCCCGTAATATACTGGAGTGGTTCTCGCCGTACTCTTCGCTCGATAGCTTGTTCAAAGGCCCTACGGCGCTCGTCGCTAAGCGGTTCCCGCACGTGGGCCAGGAGCCAGGCGCGGTCTCTTGAGAGCATGTGACAGAGAAGCACTTCTGCGTCGAGGCGGTAGTTGGTTATCCCCGCAGCCGATAATTGTTTAGATGCATTGGTTATTGCGTCAGCGAGAGTCACCTTTACCAAAGTGGTCAGTTTTGCATTTTGAGTTTGGAGTTCCACCTGCACTGGCTCCTAATAGAAAACAGAGTACGGTCAAAGGTTCTTGAGCCGCTCAGCATTGTCTGCAGCCGTGAGGCCGTCGATGAACTCGTCGATGTCTCCGTCCATGACCGCATCAATCTTATAAAGCGACAGACCGATGCGGTGGTCGGTCACCCTGCTCTGCGGAAAGTTATAAGTCCTGATCTTCTCGCTGCGGTCGCCGGTGCCCACCTGCTGCTTGCGGGCCGCGGCTTCCTCGGCCTCGCGCTTCTCGCGCTCTTTTTCCAGCAGTCGCGACTTGAGGATCTTCATTGCTTTTTCGCGGTTCTTGAGCTGTGATCGTTCGTCTTGGCATGCGACCACTTCTCCGGTCGGGATGTGCGTGATGCGAACGGCCGAGTAGGTAGTGTTCACGCTCTGTCCGCCAGGGCCCGAGGAGCAGTAGGTGTCGATCCGCAAGTCCTTCTGCTCGATCTGGACGTCCACGTCCTCAGCCTCGGGAATGACGGCTACCGTCACGGTCGAGGTATGAATCCTGCCGCTTGCCTCCGTGGCAGGTACGCGCTGGACACGGTGCACTCCGCTTTCGTATTTGAGCCTGCTGAATACGCCCTTGCCCTGGATCTGGGCGATCACTTCCTTGGCCCCGCCGACACCCGTCGTGCTCATATCGAGGAGCGTGACTTTCCAACGTTTCTTCTCGGCGTAGCGGGAATACATGCGGAAGAGCTCTGCTGCGAACAATCCAGCCTCATCGCCTCCGGCGCCTGCGCGGATTTCGAGAAAGACATTTTTATCATCGCGGGGATCCTTAGGCACGAGCATGATCCGGAGATCCTGCTCCATCTGCTCGACCCTGGGCCGAAGCTCCTTGAGCTCGGCTTCTGCCATGGCCCTGAGCTCCGGATCTGCCTGCTTATCGATAGTGATTTCTTCAGCTTCTCGGATCTGCTTCCGTACGTTCTGGTAGGCGCGGAAGTGGTGCACGACCTCCTCGATCTCCGACCTCTCCTTCGAATACTTCTGGTATTGCTGGTGGTCGGCGGCGACGCCGGGATCGGACAGGAGTCTTGTCAGTTCGTCATATTTTTCCGCAACTGCGTCTAATTTGCTCAGCATAGGGAAGGAAAGAATTTGCCACGAAGTCTCAAAGATACAGAGAACCGCATTCTCTTTCTCAGTGCCTTCGTGGTGGAATGCATTTTTTTCAGTGAAACAAAAAACCCCGCTTTAGCGGGGTTCCATTGCGAGTGCTTCGGCAAGGGACTTCAGTGCCACCTCAATTTGATCATCCGATGGCTCCCTGGTGGTTAGTCGCTGGAGCCAGAGCCCCGGCTGCATCAGACCCTGGATCACGGGATTACCGCAGTTCGTCGCGCTGAATTTTATGAATTCATATCCCAACCCGGCGATCAGGGGGAGGAGCACGATCCGCGACAACCCCTTTGCCCAGAGCGGCCAGGCGCCCGGGATCAAGGAAAACACGAGAATCGAGAGCGCTATAACAGCGATCAGAAAGCTCGTACCGCACCGCGGGTGGATGCGGGAGTGGGGCCGTGCATTAGCCACCGTGAGTTCAACCCCTGCCTCGTAAGCCGCAATCGCCTTGTGCTCGGCTCCGTGGTATTCAAAGACTCTCCGGATGTCCTTCATGAATGATATGCCGGAAACATAGCCGAGGAAGAGCGCCATGCGGAGTACACCGTCCGTCAGATTGAACAGCATGCTGTTCTTCGTTACGGCATCGTACTTCATGCCGAGCAGGTTGGTCATGAGGAGGGGCAGTCCGAGGAAGAGTCCGACCGAGAAGGCCAGCGCTACGATCATAGTCCCTGCCATGGCAAGGGAGCTTATTTCTTCTTTCTTTCCGTCTTCGCTTTCGAGGGCTTCATTCGCCGAAAAATTGAGCGCCCGAATTCCGAGCCACAAAGCTTCGAACAGCGCGACCGAGCCTCTGATGATTTTTTTCTTGAAGAGCGGATGGCGTTCACCAATCGGCAGGATCGTTTCCTGCAGAACCGCGATATCAGCAGCAGGCTTACCGCCCTTGCGTACAGCCACGGTAAAAGCATGTGGTGAGCGCATCATCACACCTTCGAGCACAGCCTGCCCGCCTATATTCAACTTTTCCAACAAGACAGAAACCTCGTAATGCACTAGAATATCAATATCAAAAAAAAGAAGACAGGTAACGCAAGCGTTGCAGATCTTTGATCTGCCATCCGTCTGCTGCAGGCCGCTTTACGCTTTACTGTATTTCTTCCTGAACTTGTCGACGCGACCTTCAGTGTCGATGAGTTTCTGCTTGCCGGTGAAGAACGGATGGCAGACCGAGCATATGTCGAGTCGTATGTCCTGCTTGGTTGAACGGGTCTGGAACGATTCACCACAGGCGCAGTGAACGGTCGTTACCTTGTAACTGGGATGAATATCCTGCTTCATGAGAGTGCCCTCCTGAAATAAGCCATAGCCACAACACATGCTGTGGCTATATTTGTTAAGGCCGGAATAATATACCAAACTTCTCAAAAATACAAGAGAAAAATTACTTGTTCATCGAATCCAGAAAGTCCCGGTTTGTCTTGGCCTGCTTGAGTTTCTCGAGGAGAAACTCCATGCTCTCGACTGTAGTCAATGGATTCAGGACCTTTCGGAGGACCCACATGCGGTTTAAATCATCTTTGTCCACGAGTAGCTCTTCCTTCCGTGTGCCGGACGCGTTGATATCAATGGCCGGGAACACTCGCTTATCCACGAGTTTGCGGTCAAGATGCAGCTCCATGTTGCCAGTGCCCTTGAATTCCTCAAAGATCACGTCATCCATGCGGCTGCCAGTATCAACGAGCGCTGTCGCGAGGATTGTGAGGCTTCCGCCTCCTTCGATGCTACGGGCCGCGCCGAAGAACCGTTTCGGCCGTTGCAGCGCATTCGCGTCAAGACCTCCGGACAGCACCTTGCCCGATGCAGGAATGATGGCATTGTGAGCCCTGGCGAGGCGCGTTATGCTGTCGAGCAGGATGACAACATCTTTTTTGTGCTCTACAAGGCGCTTGGCCCGCTCGCTCACCATGTCGGCGACCTGCACGTGCCTTTGCGGTGGTTCATCGAATGTGGAACTGATGATCTCCGCCTTAACTTGGCGCTGCCAGTCCGTGACTTCCTCCGGCCGCTCATCGATCAAAAGCACGATGAGCTTGATGTCCTTGTGGTTCTTCAGGACTGCCTTTGCGATCGACTGGAGCAGCATGGTTTTGCCGGTGCGGGGTGGAGCAACGATCATGCCGCGCTGGCCCATGCCGATGGGCGTAACGAGATCCATGGCGCGGGTCGTATAGTCAGTGGGTGAATGTTCGAGCTTGATCTTTTTTTCGGGATAGTAGGGAGTGAGGTTGTCGAAGAGGATCTTGGTCCGCGAGATCTCTGGGTCCTCGTAGTTGATCGCATCAACCTTGAGGAGAGCGAAATAGCGCTCACCTTCTTTGGGGGGCCTGATCTGGCCGGAGACCGTATCGCCCGTGCGGATATTAAACCGCCTGATCTGAGAGGGCGATACATAGATATCGTCCGGACCGGGGAGGTAATTGTAGTCCGGCGCTCTTAGGAAGCCGAATCCGTCGGGCAAAATTTCGAGGACTCCTTCGCCGAAGATCATTCCGTTCTTTTCGGTCTGGGCTTGCAGGATCGCGAAGATGAGTTCCTGCTTCCGCATACCGCTAACGCCTTCGACCTTCAGTTCGTCAGCCATGGTGGTAAGCTCGGCAATGCTTTTGCCCTTCAGTTCTACTAAGTTCATTAATTTACTCCTTGGCCCGGGTTTGAGGGGCAGATGGGGTCTGTTCCTTGGTTACGGGGGTGGGTTGGCAGTTTATACTGCTCCTGAATGTGTGTGAATGCATGAATGCACAAATAATATAGAGTTTTAAGGAGGCGGGTCCTCAGACTGTCGGGTTGTGTGGTGTACGCTTAACGATTCTTCCGGCTCGCGAGTTTGCTACGGATGAACGTGCCTTCCTCTGTTGTGAATAGGTATGTCTCTTTTTTCAACTTGAGAAATTAAAATATGTTGGGTTTGCTATTTGGTAAATGGGGTTTTGGATTAGGTATGCCTATATAGTACAAAAAATATACCTCAGAAAAAAAATTTTGTCAATATTTTTATTTTTCCTTTATTGCGCTGATTTGATTTTTATGATAACGTAAAAAGAATTCTTAAGGCCATGCTGCAAAATATAGAAAAACAAGATGTAACCATGGGCTTCTTTGTGAATTCAGCTGAAAGGTACGAATAATATCGTGACAAGCAGATACGCCCAAATGATATTGAATTTTGGTTCCTCTGTGTGTCGTTCCATGATCCCGCATCCCCCTTTCCGCATTAGATGTTTGAAACAGATCAAGGTTTGTGGAGTTATGGTTCAAAATTTTGGTTCGGGCTTCTTCGGGTTCGGAATGTTCTGAGGATTTTATGGCGCAATATACATACAAAGCGCGGGATAAAAACGGTACTCTTCATGAGGGCATAATGGAAGCGCGCGGCAGGGAGGCTGTTGCTGACCAGCTTTCCAGTCAAGGTTTCATACCCGTCCTGATCGAGGAGCAGAAACAGTCGCTGTTTAAGACAGAAATATTCAGGGACCTTGGGCGCGTGAAACTGCAGGATCTCATCGTGTTCAGCAGACAGCTCGCCA
>Ga0187771_10000018_pt1 | contig 63513 bp, 64 predicted proteins | sample 0116_SJ02_MP15_1_FD_133139 | JGI IMG/M metagenome (GOLD analysis project Ga0187771, IMG submission 133139) | Tropical peat soil microbial communities from peatlands in Department of Meta, Colombia - 0116_SJ02_MP15_10_MG | ecosystem: Environmental > Terrestrial > Soil > Wetlands > Peat | place...
ATCATCCCGCCCCCGAAATAAGCATCGCGGTTGGTCGCAAAATCGCCTCGGAAGAATTGCTGCGCTGCAAAATCGCGCACCGGGTTTTCGTACTCGTACGGAAAGTGCGGGTTGGTCGAGGTCGCCATCAGCATCATGAACACCGAGAGCGCGGCCAGCGCGCCCATCAGCCAGTCCCACGATTTCGGCACAAACGCCAGCGTGAGGACCATGAACGGGACAGCCGCAACGATCTGACGCGGGCCGGTCGCGGTCCCGCCGCCCCACGACACGATCGATTCGCCATAAGAGGCGTTGAACAGGATCATCGCGGCGAACGCGAAAACCGTCACGGCGGATTCCGCGCGCCATCGCCGATCGGCCAGGAAAAATCCCGCGCCGGGAATCGCGAGCAGCAGCACCGGGTTGCAGAAGAAAAGACCGCGCTGCGGATCGGCCAGGATATTGCAAAGATTGCCGATCTTCGGGTAGGTGAGGCCGACGAATCCCTTGGCCTGCTCGGGGAACTGCGTGTTGCCCGGCAGCTTGAACGCCTGATAGCTGAAAAAGAGCGGGCTCCCGAATGCGCCCCAGTTGTAGCCGAGCAGGAGCATCGCGCCGATTCCCGCTCCCGCCGAAAAAGCGGCCAGAGCAATGAGATTCCGCCTGAGCCTGAACAGCGCGAAGATGCCGATCGCGGCCGCAACCAGGAAGGCCGGATAGTCGTTCGTTACCGCAAGCCCCGCAAGGAAACCTGCGACGAAGCCGCGCCACGGACCGGGATCGTTGGCGAATGTCGCAACCAAATAGAAGGCGATGAATGCGAGCGCACCGGCGAACGGCTCCCCCGTCATCTCGGTTGAGTACGGGAACATGATCGTGGCGAACGCGAGGATCAGCGCGAGGCCCGCGCTTCGCCCATCCGAGGCGCCCAGGAATCGCGCGAACCGGTACATCACGATGGCGAGAATCGATGCGAGCAGCCCCGTGGTCAGGACGATCGTGAGGTAGGTAACGAGCGCCCAGTAGAGCGGCTCGTTGCGAGCAAGCAGCGGCGACAGCCAAAGCCGTATCGCCGCCCACGGCACCAGCGCGACCAGCGACGTGCCGGGCGCTTTCACCGAATAGATGTGTCCGCTGAAATTGATGATGTCCGCGGTATTGAAGCCGCAGAAGTCGTCGATCCAGAGCGCGTGCTTCTCCAGCACGGACCGCATCAGGTCGAACCGCGCGGCAGTGCTCTGGTCGGCGCCCTGATAAAAATAGGCGTAGCTGACGAACGGAATAAGGAAGAGCGCGGTTTCGATTCGCCGCGTGCGATCGTCGGCCGCGCTCATAACGATTTCCGCCGCGCCGCGCGGTTCGATCGTGCGGCGGGCACGGGCTCCTGGCGGCCGTACATCCGCCATCCGTAGAACGCGACCGCTCCAAGCACCGCGAACGCCGCCACCAGCGTGATCGGCGAGCCGACCGGGCCGCCCTGCGATTCGTTTCGGATTGCGGCCAGATCGTAGGTGGGAGTCGCGCCGGCGGGCGGTCCTTCAATCTTCACCAGCTTCGCGTTGCGGAAAAACGCACGTCCCTTGTTGAGGCTTCCGAATCCGCCGACCCTGAGCGCCACATCGACGTCGGCCCCGTCTGCGCCAACCTTCATATAGAGGCCGACCGTCTGCCAGCCGGTCGTGCCCCGGATGTCGGGCGACATGATGCCGTCGTCCATGATCGAGATGGTCGCGCCGGTTTCATTCGCACCGACATTATCGGTTCGGATTTCCGCGCTCGCGTAGTACCATCCCGCCGAGAGCGAGAGCGACTCCATCCAGCGCGCATCGTCGGGCTGGAGATTCTCCACTTCGAGTTGGCCCGCTCCGCCCTCGGCCGGATGGGTCCAATCGTAGTGCCACGCCTTTGGATCGTTGATCCACGCTTCGGTGCGCCAGTTGTCCGGCTGGGGACCGGAGCCTTTCGATAGATCTCCGTTGAGGAGCAGATTGTTTTCCGCGGGTGCGCGGGATGGCGCGGCCAGGACGAGCGTCCCGATCGCCGCGAGTGCCGCGAGCAGGCAGCCGAGATGAAGTTTTCGTCCCCGGCTCATCGCGTCAAATCCAATTCCTCAGGCCCGGCCCCTCCAGCCACATTCGCGCGTAATAGCCGGCGCGATCGATCGGTATCGCCGTCCATACCGGAAAGAAATACACGAACAGCACCACCGCCGTCGCGAGAAAAACCACGCTCACGAACCTCCCCGGGTACGGCGTCTCTCCGAGTATCACCATGTAGGACAGGAACATCGCCATGAACGCGATTGCGCCCCACGTCGTGCCCAATCCCAGGATGAACACGGGCGTCATCGTGAGCAGCAGCGCGATGTGCTCCCACGGCTCCGCGGTCTCATCCCAGCATTGCGCCAGGACGCCGGCGAGCGCGATGAAGGCCAGGTAGGTCGACGCCATGTAGTGGTAGAGAAAGAGCGTCCGCCCGATCCAGATCCAGATCCCAAGGTATCCGATGTAGCCCAGGACGAGGAACGAACGGACCAGATTGGGCCGCTCGACCGCCTGCACCGCGGCGATTGTGATCGCCGTCAGCGCTCCCCAGCACAGAAGCGGGTTCGACCCAAACCAGATCGTCGCGACATTGCCGGTCTTCGGAAAGTTCTGCCAATACGCGACCGCCCGCAGCATCAGCGGCCAGCTCCACCACGGCGATGCGTACGGATGGGTCGCCGTCGAGACGCTTTTCTCGTAGCCGACGATGTCCTGGTAATACTTGAACAGGTCCTCGATTCCGCCCCACCAGCCGAGCCAATAGTGCGGCAGAAACACCGCGATGTACGCGATCGAGGCGACCGATCCCGTAAGCGCTACTGCGCCGATGATTCGGATGTCGCGCAGCCGGCCGCCCGCGCCCGACCGATAGAGCACGTAAACGAGGAACCCCATCACGAGGAGGAACGTCACCGCGGGAATGTACAGCTTGCTCGCGACGCACAGCCCAAGCGCGATACCGAGCCACGGCAGGATTTTCCGCCGTTCCAGCAAGCCGGGGGTCTCGACGAATCGGAAAAATAGCAGATACGAAACCGCGGCGAGCGTGATGTACACGATGTCGATCACCGCGATGCGCGAATCGACCAGGAACACCCCGTCGAACGCGATGAATGCCGCGGCCAGAGACGCCGCAAGGCGCGAATGAAGCATCCGCCGCACCAGTAGATACGTGACGCCGATCAGCGCGGTCCCGATGGCCGCGTTGGCGATGCGCCAGCTCCACGGATGATCCCCGAAAAGCCGGATGCCCAGCGCGATCAGCAGCTTGGCGAGCGGCGGATGCGGATCGAGGAACGGCTCGGAATGCAGATAGTGGCGCGCCTGCCCGACGAAGTGCACCTCATCGAAAACAATCTCGGGAGGAGTGTTCAGATGCCAGAAGCGGATGATGCCGCCGAGTGCAAGCATCGCGGAAATCACGATTGTGTCGGCGCGGATCCATCCGAGCGGCTCCGGGCGCTCCTCAGGCTCGGGCGCCTCGGACGGCTGGCGGGTCAGGCGTTGCAAGATCGCGTTCAGCCGCGGGGAGTGCACCTCCGCGCCTTCCAGGCTGACCGCGCCATAGATCGCCGCCGCAGCGAAAATCGCAACGTTCAGCGCCGATGCGGCCATCGCAAGTCCGTCGCGCGCGTCGAAGAACACGATCGTCTTGAGCGTGTGCAATACGTAGGCGAGGTTGAACAGGCAGGTGAGGCTCAGCGCGCCGAACACCGCGAGCATCTCGATCGACTCCAGCGCGAGCGGGATCGCGAACACGATCGCCGGATACAGGTAGCGCTCGTGCATCCGCGGAGCGAGCAGGAAGAAGCCGAAAATCGTGATGAAGGCGGCGTACAGCAGCGTCTTCGCCGTCCGCTTACGCCAAAGAATCCACGCAACAAACCCGTACAGCGGAACGAGCAGGCTCATCCCCAGCCCGAAGTAGGAGATTCCCGCGACCGTCCCCGAATCCGGCTGCCGAAGCCCGCCTATCAGCGCCATCAGGTTGAAAGCGTTGACCGAGGTCTCGTGATAGTAAGCCGCGGTTGAGGTGTAGAGTTCGAGAATCCAGTTCCAGGGATGGCCGACTTGAAACGGTGCAATCCCGATTACGAACACCGATATCCCCACCACCGCGCAGCGCGCCCAGCACCGCACGTCCGTCTCGAGCATCGTCCACCACGCCAGCACCGGCGCCAGCATCAGCCCCTGCGGCTTGACCAGCACCGAGATCGCCGCCATCGCCCAGCACAGTTCGTATTGCGATGCGAGCAGCGCGATAACGCTGAGCAACATCGTGAACGTAAGCACCGAGTCGCTCTGGCCCCACACCACCGTGTCGAACAACAATACCGGGTTCAGCGCGATCATCAGCATCGCGCCCAGCGCGATCGCGGTGCGCCGGTCGCGCCGGACCAACGAATAGACCAGCGCGGCGAGGAAGAAGTCGGCGACGATCGCGGGACTCTCGGCGATCAGCCGCTGAGTGTCGCCGGTCGCATGAAGCAGGTTGGTGAGAACGCCGGCGACCCAGAGCGCGTAGAGGTAACCGGGCGGGTAATCGAGAAAATAGCCCGCCTGGTACGTATGCGCCGGGCCCAGATTCGCGATTTGGAGCGCCCACGCCTGGTAGCTGCCCACGTCAGGCCCGAAGCCGGGAAAGAACGACAGGGCCGCGGTCTTCACGATCGCGAGCGCGCCCAGCGTGACCGCGGCGGTCTCGAGACCGGACTCGGGGTCGCTCGCGATCGGTTTGAGCGCGCAAGCAAATGCGTAGCCGACAATCGAGATCAGGATGACGCCGGCCAGGATGCCCGCGAGTTTGCCCGATCCCGCCGGCGCCTGCGCGCCCGGCTCCGCGGCGAGCGATGCCGCAGCGAGCAGCGCGACGCCGAGCATCGTCACAACGCGGCGCGGACCGCGCGGCGCGAGCGTCTTCCACCGCCGCATCAGGGCGAGACCTTCCGGGTTATCAAGCCGCACCAGTCACGCTTCGAGCGCGTCCCCATCGGAAACTGACTCGCTAACATAGCGAACTGGAACCGCGCGATGAACACCACGCTGCGCCGAACATGGCTGGCGCGGGGCGGCGGCGCGGGACTATCATTCCTGAACCGCAAGGAGGCCTCGCGCATGGATCTGATTCATACGGCCTACGAACCGGCAGGCAGCGGCCCGCATCCGGCGATCATCGCGTTCCACGGATGGGGCGCAAACGCGCTCGACCTGCTCGGCCTGGCGCCGTATATCGCGGAGGGGCGATGCATCGTCGTCTGCCCGCAAGGCCCGATCGAGGTGGCTATCGGTCCCACGCGCGGCTTTGGCTGGTATCAGATTCGCACCGGCGGTGCGCACGATCCCGCGGTTCTCGAGGCTACCAGCCGCGCCGGGGCCGCTTTCATCGACGCCGCCATGGAGCGTTATCCAATCGACCCGCGCAAGCTGATTCTGCTCGGCTTCAGCCAGGGCGGCTCGATGGCGTACCGGCTGGCGATGACGAATCCGGCGAGGTTCGCCGCGATGGTTGCGATTTCGACCTGGTTTGCGCCCGAGCTGAAGGAGCTTGCGACTGATCGCGATGCGCTCACGCGGCTTCCCACGCTCATCCAGCACGGACGCGCCGACGAGATGGTCGAGATCGCGCGCGCCCGCGCCTCGGTGGACCATCTTCGCGAACTTAAGATTCCGGTCACGTTCCGCGAGTACGATTGCGGCCACGAGATCACCGCCGAGAGCCTCGATGACCTGTCGCAATTCCTGATGCAGAAGGTCGTCCAGCCGATTCTGACCGTATGAGCACGCCCCGCCCGCTGAGTCCGTTAGAGTTGGCCCCATGAGCGGCCCCTCGAGCGAAAGTGGCGGCGAGTTTGCGCGCCTGCTCGCCGTCATCCGCGAGCTTCGCCAGCGATGCCCCTGGGATCGCGAGCAGAAACTCGCCGATTCGCCCCGCCACATCATCGAGGAAGCCTACGAAGCGGCCGACGCGATCGGTGGCGGCGATCACGCCGAGATTGCCGACGAACTCGGCGATCTAATCGTGCAAGCGCTGTTCGCGGGCGTGATCGCGGCCGAAGAGGGCCCGTTCGATGTCGCCGCCATCCTGGACGGCGCTGCGAACAAGCTCATCCGGCGCCATCCGCACGTTTACGGCGATGAGAAGGCCGAGACGGCCGCGCAGGTGCTCGCCAAATGGGAGCGGATCAAGGCGGAGGAACGGGGGAATGCCGCCGCCGGCGGATCGCTCCGCGATGCGGGCCGGGCGCTGCCCGCCCTGATGCGTGCGGAGAAGCTCGGCGAGCGGGCGCGGCAGGCCGGGATGGATTGGGCGGACGCGCGCGAGGTGCTCGCCAAGGTGCGCGAGGAACTCGGCGAGATCGAGCAGGCGCTCGAGCGCGGCGATGTGGCCGATGCGGCGGAGGAGCTGGGCGATGCGATGCTGGCGCTCGCGAATGCGCCGCGGTTTTTGGGCCGCAATGCCGAGGAGACGCTGCGGCGCGGATGCGAAAAGTTTATCGCGCGATTCGAGCGCGTCGAGCGAATCGCCGCCGAGCGCGGAATCGATTTGAAGAATCTCGCGCCCGCCGATGTCGAAGCGTTATGGCAGGAGGCCAAAAAGCTGGCAGGCTCGTCCTCGAAACGGTAATCCATACGATATTGTTTCCCGGCGCGGTCACGGTCGCGCTTCCGTGGTGGATTCTGGTTTCGGGCGCGCGCCATCTTTCGCCGTGGAGCCTCGCTCGGTCGATCGGCATCCTTCCGATCGCGCTCGGCGCTGCGATTCTGGCCTGGTGTTCGTGGGACTTCATCGTGTCGGGACGCGGGACCCCGAACCCGCTCGATCCGCCCCGGATGCTGGTCTCACGCGGCGCGTATCGATACGTGCGAAATCCCATGTACGCCGGCATCGCGCTGATTCTTCTGGGAGAGGCGATTTTGTTCGGCGCGCCGATGCTGCTCGCGTATGCGGCGATCGTCACGACGGCCTTTCATCTGTTCGTGGTGCTGTACGAGGAGCCGTTCCTGCGCGCGCGATTCGGCGCATCGTATGAGGAGTTCTGCCGCCGCGTCCCGCGCTGGATACCGCGTACCCAGTTGACCCGCGGGAGCCGCACTGTTAGCTAAATCAGGTTATGCCGCACGTTCCAGTACATCCGTCGGCGCAAAAGCGCCATCGACAGAACCTCAAACGCCGGGAGCGCAATCGCGCAATCAAGAGCCGCGTCCACGCCGCGGTCAAAGAGGCCGCCGAGGCTATCGCGGGCACCGATCCAGCCGCGGCCAAGGAAAAGCTGCGCGCCGCGACCCGGCTGCTCGACAAGGCCGGGAGCAAGGGAACGCTCAATCGCAACCTGGTCCGCCGGCAGGTGGCGCGGCTTTCCGCACGCCTGCACAAGGCGCAAAGCCAGGCCGCCGCGCAGCCGAAAGCACCGTAGCGGGCGGAGAATCCTGCACCCCCATCCTAGCCTTCCCCCGCATCAAAAAGCAGGGGAAGGGATTCGGATTCCGCCTCCTTTTTTCGTGCGGGGAAAACTTCTTATTTCCTCCTCCAAGTCTTTGGTGTGGGGATAACTCCCAAATGTCCTCCCCCATTTTTTGATATGGGGGAGGAATAAGGTGGGGGTGCAGGGGTCCACGCGCGGCCGAAATATTCGGCGATGCCCGCGAATCACCGGGCGGGCGCGGCGCCCTCGCCGAGCAGATCGATCACCAACCCATAGAGCGCCTGCTCGCGCTCCTTGATGCGCCCGTTCTTGAATCCGGCGTCCATCTCGCACGCGCGCCGGTAAGCATTTTCCAGGCGCGGCGCGCCGAATCGGCGCGCTCCATCGATCGCGCGCGAGGCCAGATTGCTCGCCGGCGCGACGCCGAGCGATGACGCGATCTCGCCCGCGCCCCGCCGCCGCGCGAGCATCGCCGCGGCAACCATCATCCGGCGCATCACCGGAACGATTTCGACGGAGAGTATTTCGATCGGGTCGCGTCCAAGTGCGATCGACCGCGCGACTTGCGCGAGCGCCGCCGCTGCGCGCGCGCCCGCGATGCTGTCGGCGATTTCGAACAGTTGCGGCATCCTCGCGCCGCCGGGCGAATCGAGCGCGTCGGGCCCCAGCGCCTTGGACTCATCGGCGAGGATCGCGGCTTTGGCGAGCGAATTCGCGATCGCGCCGAGATCGCCGTCATGACGCGAGATCAGGAGATCGATCGCGGCGGGAGCTAGCCGGACCCCTGCGGTGCGCGCAAGAACCTGCACGTATTGGCCCAGTTGATTGTCGAATGGCCGCAGGCAATTGACCAGGGTTGCGGATTTGTCCGCGGCGCGGCGAATCCTTGCCGGCGCGTTGTCGCGTTCGTAGAGGAAGATCAACTGGCCCGGCCCGCGATAACCCTCGATTACCTCGGCGACCGCGCCCTCCCCTGCTCCACCCGCACTCGGTTCTCCGTCGGTCTCATCGCCGGCATCGGAGGCGCGGTCGCGGCGCGAACGCAGCACGCGGCACGTAATCACACGCTTGGGCGCGAAGAGATCGGGCGCGCGAATTTCCTCGAGCACGGCGCCAAAGTCGCCGGAGGCCCCAACCTGAAAGGATCGATACTGAAGGCCCTGCGAACACAGACGCCGAACCAGCGCACCGAGCACATACTCGCGAAGGAAGGCATGCGGACCGAAGATCACTACCACGGGCCGAACGCCCGCAGCGGAATCCAACGAACGAAGAAAGCCGAGCGCGTTTTCAACCGCCATCGCGCGCCACGCCCATCAGCCGCCCGCCCCCGCATCGCCCGCGATGCAGCCGCATCAGAAGCCCTCGGCCATCGACGCGTACAGGTTCTGCGCGAGCTGCGTCATCGCGTCGGTCTTCGCCATCGCGGTCTGCGTCTGGGCGACCTGCGCATCCGGCAACTGGGCGATGTCTGCGCTGCGCAGATTATGCTGGAGAAACAAAGGAGTCGTTGCGACCACAGCCTGCGCGACCACGGGCGCCTGCTGAGCGTTGGATAACGACCTCACACTCCAGAGGATTTTGTTCGTGCGCAGATCGGTCAGCGCTGCCGAGACCGTCACCGACTGGTTGTAGATGGTCGGCTCGAGCACCGCGTTGAACGACCCCGCCAGCGAATTGACCGCGACAACTTCACCCGTCAATTCGAGGTCGGCCTGCGCGGGGCTGTCCACCAGCCGCAGGCGGTGATGACGCGCGATCTCGTCCTTCACGTAGCGCATGAATTCGTCGTTGACGCCCGTCTGGCGGGTGTGATTGCCGAACCGCTCGACGTAAATCGTCCTGGAATCGGACGGGAGATTTGTGCCCGACGCGGCGAACTGATAGCCGCATCCCGCAAGCGCGAGCGTAAGCCCCAGCAGGAGCGCGCGTCTCATGCTATTCAGCCTTGGCCGCATCCGCCGGCTCGCCTTTCTCCCGCAGTTTCAGCCGCCCCGCGATTTCGTCGAGGACCCCGTTCACGAACCGGCCCGAATCCCGGTCGCCGTATCGCTTGGCGAGTTCGATCGCCTCGTCGATGGTCACGCGCGCGGGGATATCGTCGCGCTTCAGCAACTCGTACAGGGCGAGCCGCAGGATGTTGTGATCGACCCGTGACAGCCGCCTCACCGACCAATGCTCGAGCGCGCCGGCGATGATCTGGTCGAGATTCGCCGTCTCAGCGCGGACGCCGGCGATAAGTTCTGCCGCAAAGGCTCGCGCGCGCTCATCGGCCGCAAAATCCTCGAAGAACAGCGCGAGGTCCTCGTTGGTCGCGCCGCCGCAAATGTCGATCCGGTAGAGAGCCTTGAGCGCAATCTCGCGCCCCAAGTGTCTGAGTCCCATATTGATTCGAACGCGCAGGTCGTCCGGCTCGCTCGCGCCGCACGCACGCCCGCCCTTCAGGTGATTAGCTTAAGCTCCGAAAATAGGTGGCCGAGTTTTTCCTTCTTGGTCCGCAGGTAGCCGATGTTGCCGACGTGCGGCTTCACCTCGAGCGGGACCCGCGTCACTTGCATGCCATAGCGCTTGAGGCTCTCAATTTTGTGCGGGTTGTTGGTGAGCAGGCGGACCTCGCCGACGCCGAGGTCGCGCAGAATCTGCGCACCGATCCCGTAATCGCGCAAATCGTCCTCGAAGCCCAGCTCCAGGTTCGCCTCGACGGTATCCAGCCCGGTGTCCTGAAGCGCATAGGCCTTGATTTTATTGCCCAGCCCGATTCCGCGGCCCTCCTGATGCAGGTAGATGACCACCCCGGCATCCGAGGCGAGAATCCTTCTGAGCGATTGCTCCAACTGTTCCCCGCAATCGCATCTAAGCGAGCTGAACACGTCGCCAGTCAGGCATTCGGAGTGAATCCTCACGAGCGCCGGCCTTCCGCCGCCCACGCTGCCTTTGAGGAGCGCCAAGTGTTCGCGCCCGTCGACGACGTTGCGGAAGATGACGCCCTGCAACTCGCCCGATGCGAGCGGAAACGGCACGTCCGACAGGCGGCGGACGAGAATCTCGTGCGTAAGCCGATGGGAAACAAGGTCGCGGATGAAGAAGAGCGGCATCGAGTGCCTGGCGGCGAACTCGCGCAGTTCGGGAAGGCGGGCCGCCTCGCCATCCTCGCGCAGAATCGCGCAAAGCGCCGCGCACGGCTCCAACCCCGCGCATCGGACCGCATCCACCGCCCCCTCGGCGCGCCCGATCCGCATCATCACGCCGCCGCTGAGCGCCATCAGCGGCAGGACGTGGCCCGGCATCACGATGCTTTCCGGGGTTGAGTCCTTCGACGCGATCACGCCGATCGTGCGGGCGCGGTCCGCGGCGGAAATCCCGGTCGTGACTCCCTCGCGCGCCTCGACCAGTGCGCCGGCCTGTTCCCGGGTGTCCCCGTTCTCGCTCGCCGTGGCAAGCGGGATGCCGAGTTCGCGCATGCGCCGATCGGTTATCGCGACGGAGACGATTCCGCGCCCCTCGCGGGTCATGAAATTCACGCTGGCGGGCGTGACCTTTGCGGCCGCCATCACGAGGTCTCCGTCGGCGTCGTCGCGCTGGTCGGCGACCATGACGGCCATTCCGCCTTCACGGATCTGTTTGAACAAGGCTTCGAGCGATGGCGATGATTTCGTCATTTCCCGGCGATTCAATCGAATATTACCACTGTGTTTCCGAAGCAACCAGCGCGCGTGCAGTCCGTCAGCGAACGCGACTGAGCACGGGGCGCGCCTCGACCAGCAAATCCGGCCCGACGCGCCGAATCGCGATATCGGCGAGCGAAATCGAATCGCGGATGTTTCGAGTCGCAAGTCCCGCCAGTGCGGGCAGCCCGTCGCCGACGAGCTTGGGCGCGATAAAGAACGCGACGCGGTCCACGATGCCCGATGCGAGCGCAGAGGCGCCCAAATGCGCGCCGCCCTCGATCATGACCCTGCACCACCCGCGCCGCCCGAACTCCCGCATCAATGCGTCCAATGCAATTTCCCTGTGCCGCGCCGCAATCGCCAGCACTTCGACCCTGTCATTGCGGTAACGGCGCCGGGCGCGCGCAAGATTGGCGCGAGTAGTCACGATGATCGCAGGCGCGCTCGATCGCTCGGTGAAAACCAGCGCGCGGGCAGGCGTGCGCAGCCGCGCATCGACGATAACGCGCACCGGGTCGCGCCCGCCTGGGACTCGGCACGTCAGGCGTGGATTGTCGGCGAGCACGGTGCCCGCGCCGGCCACGACCGCGTCGCACTCGGCGCGCCATCGATGCACCAACCTCCGCGACTGGGCCGAGCTGATCCATCGCGAGTCGCCGCTCGCCGCCGCGATTCTTCCGTCCAGCGACATCGCAAGCTTCAGGATTCCGAAGGGACGCCGGCGCGCCACCCGGGTGAAGAAGCCCTCGTTGAGGGCGCGGCATTCGTTCTCGAGCACGCCGACAGTTACGTCGATTCCCGCGCGGCGCAGGATCGCGATCCCGCGCCCGCGCACCGGCGGATAGGAATCTAGGCATCCGACCACGACGCGGCGCACGCCGGCCTGGACCAGAGCGCGCGCACATGGCGGCGTCCGCCCGCGATGCGCGCAGGGCTCGAGCGATACGTATGCGGTTGCGCCGCGCGCCCGCGCGCCCGCATCGGCAAGCGCCACGGCCTCCGCGTGCGGACGCCCGCCCGCACCGGTCACTCCTTTGCCGACGACCCGGCGGCCGCGCGCGATCACGCATCCGACGACCGGATTGGGCGACGTCCGGCCGAGCATCGGCTCGGCGAGCGCCAAGGCGCGGCGCATGAAGCGGCGGTCGAGCGCAGTCAGCCGCGCGTCAGGAAGTCGTGTCACCCTTTTTTTCGCGCGGGCGAGATTCGCCGACAGGGGTTTCCTTGCGCAACTGGATCAGGTCCTCCAGCTCGTGCATGAACTCGTCGATATCCTTGAACGATCGATAGACCGACGCGAACCGCACATAGGCGACCTGGTCGATCCGGTGCAACTCGTTCATCACCGCGGTGCCGATGAAGGAGCTCGGGATTTCCTTGCTGCCGCTTTCGATCGCCTGGCTCTCGATGCGGTTGGCGATTTCCTCGATGGTCGCCGTCGATACCGGCCGTTTCTCGCACGCCCGCTTGAGCCCGGCGATTATCTTGTTGCGATCGAAGAGTTCGCGCCGCCCATCCTTTTTCACGACCACCGGGGTGGTTTCCTCGACCTGCTCGTAGGTCGTGAAGCGCCGCTTGCACGACGAACATTGGCGGCGGCGGCGGATCCGCGTGCCGTCGACCGACATGCGCGAGTCGATCACGCGGTTTCCGCGATGGTGGCAGAACGGGCACTTCATCGCTGGCGCCCATCGTATCGCGCCGCGAGCATGCCGAGGCGATCGCCGCCATCACGCGCAGCTCGATCGCAAGCGGCGAATTTGATCTCAGGGAGTCGAAATGACGGAGGCGAAATCAGCTCTTGTGGGCCTCGATATAATTGACGACGTCCTTGACTGTGCGGATCTTCTCGGCGTCCTCGTCGGATATCTCGATGTTGAACTCTTCCTCGAGGGCCATCACCAGCTCCACGATGTCGAGCGAGTCTGCGCCGAGGTCCTCGATAAACGATGCCTCCGGGGTAACTTCGTCGGCGGCCACCCCGAGCTGCTCGCTGATCTTCTCGCGAACCTTGGTTTCGATATCTGAAGCCATCGTGCTCTAGATCCTCCTGCCAGCGCGGCATCTCGGGCCGCCTGCTACGATTCCGATTCGCGCGGCGAACCCATCAAGCCGCCGGTTCGCACATTGCGCCCCGCCGGCGGCATCGGGGCAGATCATCGGCGCCTTGGCCAAGTAACAGGGCAGCATAAGGAGTTGGGGGCGTCTAGGCAAGTTGGCCGGCGACGCCGCTTGAGGTCTCCCCTGGGCGGCCCTCACCCGGCAAATCCATCCTTGACGGTCTTGAGCGATGCGAGGTCCTCGAGCGGCCTGACCTTCATGTTCCGGTCGATTCGCCGCATCAGTCCCATCAGCACGCGCCCGCCGAACTCGATGGCGTCGGTGATGCCGTCGGCCACCATCGTCCGCATCGATTCTTCCCAGCGCACCGGCGCGGTGATCTGGTCGAGCAGCAGCGGCGCGACGTGGGCGGGATCGCGATTTGCCCGCGCGGTGACGTTCGCGATCACCGGGAATTTGAATGGTCCGGGCGCGAGCTTCTCGAGCACCGGCTTCATCCCGACTTTGACCGGCTCCATCAACGCGCAATGGAACGGCGCGCTGACCTTGAGTTCCTGCGACGCCGACGCGCCCCGCTGCTTGGCGAGTTCCAGCGCGCGCCGAACCGGACCTGCATGGCCCGCGATTACGATTTGACCGGGCGCGTTGAGATTCGCCGGAGATGCGAACTCGCCATTGCCCGTCACCTGTTGGCAGATTTCGGCGACCGCGGGCATATCGAGACCGATGAGCGCCGCCATCGCGCCCTGCCCCGGCGGACACGCATCCTGCATGAGCCGCCCGCGCTCGCGCACGGCCCGAAGCGCGTCGGGGTAGTTGAGCACGCCCGCCGCCACCAGCGCGCTGTACTCGCCGAGGCTGTGGCCGGCTGCGACCTCGGCCTTTGCGCCGATCTCGGACTCGAACACGCGCAGCGCCGCGATCGACACCGCAAGGATCGCCGGCTGCGTGTTCATCGTGAGCCTGAGTTCGTCCTCCGGTCCCTCGAAGCAAACGCGCGAGAGCTTGAACCCGAGCGCGTCGTCGGCCTCCTCGAGCGCGGTGCGCGCGGCGGCGAAATTCTCCGCCAGTTCCGCGCCCATCCCCACGCGTTGCGAGCCTTGCCCGGGAAAGAGAAATGCCAGCTTCATGTCCTGCAAGTCCGATTAGCGAGACCGTTCGGCGCTTACGAAGGTCTCGGTTTGTCCGCAGTCGCGGACTCGTGTGCGTCGCCTGAATCTTTAGCCGGCGCGGCTTCTGCTGCGCCCTGATCCTCCGGCTGCGGGCGAGCGCCGTTGCCCGATGGCGCTACGGCACCCGCATCCAGGGGCCCGGTGACTCGCCCGTGCCGCTGCGCGCCCGCATCACCGGGACGCTCGCGCAAGCCTAATTCGCCCTGAGCCGCGGCGATCGTCTCCCTGGACGGCTCTTCAGCCCCCACAGGCTTGGCCGCCTCGGGCTCCCTGGGATGGCGCTGCAGGCGCTCGCGCATGCGCTGGAACAACGCACGAATTCCCTTGCCCGCAGGCTTTTCTGCGACGGTAGGTTTCCCCTTGGCGAGAATCTCGGAAATTTCCGCGTTGACCTGGCGCACCAGCGCTTCGTTTGCCGCGGCGCGCACCGCGTTGCGGATCCCGCGCGCGTTTGACGAACCGTGCGCGATAATCGTAACGCCGTTCACTCCGAGCAGCGGAGCGCCGCCATACTCATACGGGTCCAGCCGATCGCGCATCTGGCCGAGCCGCTTGCGCGCGAGCAAATACGCGAGCCTGCCGCGCCAATTGCCGCCCAGCGCCTCGCGCAGATTGGCGAGCATGAACGATGCGAACCCCTCCATCGTCTTGAGCGCGATATTCCCCGTGAATCCGTCCGTCACCACCACATCGACTTTGCCGCGATTGATATCGTGTCCCTCGACGTAGCCGACGTAGTTCACCCATGCTGACATCTGCGCCAGCGTCGCCGCCGCTGCGCGCGTCGCCTCGGTCCCCTTGGATGCCTCCTCGCCGTTGGACAGGATGCCGACGCGGGGATGAAGCGCCTTGCGCACGCGGCGCCAATAGACGCTCCCCATCACGGCGAACTGCACCAGGTTCACCGGTTTGACTTCGGTGTTCGCGCCGGCGTCGATGAGCAAGGCCTGGCCGTGCGTGGTCGGAACCAGCGATGCGATCGCGGGCCTATCGACGTTGGCGAGATTGCCCAACACGACCATCGCCGCGGTCATCACCGCGCCGGAGTTTCCAGCGCTCACGAATCCGTCCGCGCGCCCGTCCTTGACCAGTTCGCAGCCGACGTGAATCGACGAGCCGGTTTTGGTGATCGCAGACTCAAGCGGCGACTCGTCCATGGTGACGACTTCGGGGGCGTGCTCGATCCGGATCGGGAGGCCCTCGGTCTGATGTTCGGCGAGTTCGCGCGCGACGATCTCACGGTCGCCGACCAGGACGACCGAGATTGCGAAGTCGCGCGCGGCGAGCACGCCGCCCTCGACCGCGGCCTTTGGGGCGAGGTCCCCGCCCATCGCGTCCAGCGCGATTCTCACGGCGTCCTCCCGCCGCGCCTATTCTTCGGCCTCGGCGAGCTGCCGGCCGCGATAGGAGCCGCAATGGCGGCATACGCGATGCGGCATTACCGGCTCGCCGCAGCTTGGACAAGACCCGGGGTTAACCGCGCGCAGCGAGTCGTGCGCCCGGCGCTTGTTCTTCTTCGAGTGAGACGTGCGGCGTTTTGGTGCTTGCATGGGAGATCGCTTCCTGCGTTTGGGGTTGGATGACTATCAGCGGCGGCCGAGCTTGAGCGCGCCGAGCGCGGCAAACCTCGGATCGGCCTGCTTGACCCGGCATCCGCAGTCTCCGCTATTGAGGTTCGCGCCGCAATGCGGGCAGAGCCCCCGGCAATCCTCGCGGCATAGCGGCCGGGTCGGAAGTGCGAGGATGACCTGCTCGCGGACGAGCGGACTCAAATCGATCTCGTCGCCTTCATACAGCGAGAATTCGAGATCCTCGCTTCTGAGGTCGGTTTCCTTGTCGTAGCCAGCCGCCCTGGGCGCGAGCACGAATCGAAACGGGCGATCGCTCGATGCGTCGAACTCCTCGGCGCATCGCGCGCAGGCAGCCCGGACGCGCGCCATCAGCCGCCCCGCGAAGAACAGGTCCATCCCAGCGCGATAATGCGTCAGGTTCACCTGCACGGGTCCTTCGACGTGGTATTCGCGCACCGGCCCCTGCTCGAGGATGCGGTTGATTTCGCCTTCCGGCTCGGCGAAGGAAATCTCCTTCGCCTCGGCGGTGATGTCTTCCAGCCGAAGTTTCACGGGAATATCGCCCCAAATCGCGGGGCTGAATTGGGAATTATTGCACGTCTCCCCGTCAGTTCAAACAAGGCGCCCCGGCCACGGCGGGCTGCGGATCCGAGTGTTCGCAGCGGCTAAATTGCGGCGCCTTTTCGCCGGCCGCGTGCCCTGACACCTTCGCCGGATGCCTTCCTTCCCGGCGGCGTCACGCCAATCTTCGGGCAGTCGGGAGAAATCGCGCACATATCGCAGCGCGGCCTGCGCGCGATGCAAATCCGCCGGCCATGCAGGATGAGCCGCATCGAGAACGCGGTCCACTCCTCCGGCGGCACGATCGCCTTCATGTCACGCTCGATCTTGTCGGGTTCCATGTTTCGCGTGAAGCCGAGCCGGCGACTTAGCCGCCGGACGTGGGTATCGACCACGAATCCCGGCTCGCCGAAAACGTGGCCGCGCACGACGTTCGCGGTCTTGCGGCCCACACCTCGCAGCGCGACAAGGTGCTCCATCTCGGATGGCACCTCACCGCCGTGGCGCTCGACGAGCACCTTCGCCGCGCCGATCAGCGACTTGGTCTTTTCGCGGAAAAATCCGGTGGCCGCAATCAGCTCGCGGATTCGTGCTTCGCTCGCGCGGGCAGTTGCGCGCGCGTCGGGAAATTCCCGGAACAGCGCGGGCGTCACCCGATTGACCCGCTCGTCGGTGCACTGCGCCGAGAGGATCGTCGCGGCGAGACATTGCCACGGTGTCTCAAAGTCGAGGCTGATCCGGGCTGCAGGATAAAGCTGCGCAAGCGATGCGCTCACTCTGGCCGCGCGTTCTTTCAGCGCGGCGCGCGGCTCGCGCGTCCGCATCGCAGTCAGGCGGGCTCGCGCTGCCGGCGCATCTGAGCGGAGAACTCGCCCAGTTCGCGCTCGATGCGAGCGCGATCCCACCCGAGTTCCTCTCCCATCAAGCGAGCGACCGCCCCGGCCGCCGCTTCGGCCTCGGGCGGGCATCGCCACACGAGTCCCGTGCGCCGCACGAGGAAGTCCGCGATCGAGGTCGCCATCTCGCTGCGGACCGCGTGAATCACCTCGGCGCCGATGACCGGGCATTGCGGCGCGAGCGGCTCGGCAAGCTCGCGCCGGTCCATCGCAATCGCGGCGGGAACGCCAGCGCGGCTCCCGTAGCGCCCCACCAGGATTTCCCGCGCGGCTGGCGGAAGCGCGTCGAGGGCCAGATCCGCGCCCTCGCGAGGGCCGCCCGTAAGCGATGGCCGCGCCCCGGGCAGCGGCTCCGCCAGGGTCGGGCACGGACCCGCGGGGCGACCCAGATCTTTCATCACGTGCGCGACAAGCTTGCCGGCGATCTCGCGATGCGTCGTCAGCTTGCCGCCTGCGACCGTGAGCAATCCGGATGGGCTCGCGATGATCACCTCTTCGCGCGACACCGCCGAAGGCGCTTGCGAATCGCCGCCATCGCACACCAGCGCGCGAAGCCCGGCGAAGCTCGATGCGATATTGCGGTGGCTGAGCTTGATTCCCGGGAGGCTCGCCGCCAGCACAGAGAGCAGATACGCGACGTCAGCCGCATCCGCGCCGACCGCGCCAGGGTCGCCCGCATAATCGGTGTCGGTGGTCCCCACGAGCACGTATCGATCGTGAGGCATCACGAAGACGATCCGGCCGGCGCCGTCGGAGAGCACGATCGATTCGCGCACGGGAAGCGCCTTGAGCGGGATCACCAGGTGCGCTCCCTTCGTCAGCCGCACGCACGGTGTGGCCGTCCGATCGTCCAGGCGGCGGATGTCGTCCACCCACGGGCCCGTCGCATTGACGAATACGCGCGCGCGAAGCTCGATGGCCGCGCCGCCGATTGAATCGCGCAGTGCGGCAGCGCGGATGCGCCCGTTGGATTTCGAAAATCCCTCGACCGCAACGTAATTGGCGACCGCGCAGCCATGCAGCGCGGCGTCGAGCACATTTTCGAACGTGAGGCGCGCATCGTCGGCCCACGCGTCGAAATAAAGCGCGCCGCCGGTGAGTCCCTCGCGCGCAAGCGCCGGCTCGCGCTCGCAAACCTCGGCAGCGTTGAGGCTTCGATGCCATTCCGCGCGCGCCGTCCCGGCGAAGCGGTCGTAGAGCGTAAGCCCTATCGCCATCGCGAACCGCCCCACGCCGCGGCCGCGATAAACCGGGAACAGGAATCGAATCGGCGCAACCAGATGCGGCGCGGTGACGTAGCGAAGCCGCTCGCGCTCGCGCAGCGCCGAGTACACGAGCCGCAACTGCCCCTGCGGCAGGTAGCGAAATCCGCCGTGGATGAGCTTGGATGAGCGCGATGAAGTCGCGCCGGCGAAATCGCCGCGCTCGACCAGCGCGACCCGAAGGCCCCGCATCGCGGCGTCGCGCGCGGCGGCGGCGCCGTTGATTCCGCCGCCGATTATCGCGACGTCGAACACCTCGGCGCGCATCCGCGCTAGGCTCTCCTCGCGATCGAGCGGCGCTGTCACTCGTCGGAATCTTCCTGGAACGAGTAGCGCTCCTCGAGCCAGGGGTCGCCGTGATTGTGGTAGCCGCGCACTTCCCAGAAACCGCGGTGATCGATATCGGTGAACTCGAGCGCGCGCACCCACTTGGCGCTCTTCCATCCGTAGAGTTTCGGCACGACCAGGCGCAGCGGAAAGCCGTGGTCCGCCGTCAGATCGCGGCCCTCGTGGCGATGCGCCAGCATCACGTCGTCATCGAGGAACTCGCCCAGCGGGAGATTGGCCGAATATCCGCCATCGCAGTGGATGAATACGAAGCGGGCCTGCGGCTTGAGCTTCACGCGCTTCATCAACTCGCTGACCTTTACGCCTTCCCACGTATTGTCCAGGCGCGACCAAGCTGTGACGCAGTGAAAGTCGGAGACCTGCCGGCTCTGCGGCAGCGCGCGGAACTCCTCGTAGGTCATGCGCAACGGCTCTTCGACGAGCCCGATCACGCGGAAATCCCAGGTCTTGGGGTTGAACCGCGGGGCGGGACCGTAGGACAGGACCGGGAACTTATCGGTCAGGGTTTGGCCGGGAGGAAGCCGCCGCTGCAATTGCTCCGCGATCGGTGGCTTCTTCATACCGACTCTTAATAGCGGAGCGGGAAATGCCGCGAAAGGGGCGATCGTCGAAGATCAGAAATTCGCAAGCGCGACGAACAGATCGGCTACGTTCGTGCCGGTCGGGCCGGTCACAAACAATCCACCGGCCGCTTCGAAAAACCCGTAAGCATCGTTGCGGGCAAGCGATGTCTCCGCGCTCGCTCCGGCCGCCGCACCTCGCGCGACCGTGTCGGGAAATGCGAATGCGCCCGCCGCATCAGTGGGGCCGTCGATTCCATCGGTCCCGGCCACGAGCGCGGCGATGTTGCGCTGCTGCGCCGAGCGCGCCAGTTCGATCGCGAGCGCGAGCGCGCATTGCTGCGCGCGGCCGCCCCGTCCGCCGCCACGCACCGTAACGACCAGTTCGCCGCCCGCGATCGCACACACTCGCTCGCCGGCAGTCGCGCACAGACGCTGAGCGAGCGCGCGTCCGGCATCATCGGCCTCGCCCGCCAGATCGGGCCATCGTTCAACCAGGTAGCCGGCGCGCGATGCCGCGAGCGCCGCGCCGTCCGCCGCGGTGCGGTTGTCGCCGATTATGAAGTTAGTCACCAGCTTAACCGCCGGGTCGGCACTTTTCAGAGTATCGCGCGCTTCTCCCGCGTTGCCGCGCTCGAGATAATCGCGCACGGGTTCAGGCGCGCGGCCCCAGATGGCGTGCCGCTTCAGTACGCCGATCGCGTCGGCAAAAGTCGCCGGATCGGGCGCCGTAAGCCCGGATGCGATCGTCGCGAGATCGTTTCCGGGCACGTCGGAAAGCACCAGGCCAAGGACGCGCGCGCCACAGGCCGCCTGTACGAGCCGACCGCCTTTGACGCGAGAGAGATGCTTGCGCACGATGTTGATCTCGCGAATCGTGGCGGCGCTGCGCAGGAGCGCCGTGGTGACGGCTATCTTGTCGGCGAGCGTGATGCCCTCGGCCGGTGCCGCGAACATCGCGGAGGCGCCGCCCGATAGCGCCGCGATCACGAGGTCGTCCGAGGAGAGATGCGCCAGCATGGCGAGCGCCCTGGATGCGGCCGCCTCGGAGTTCGCGTCGGGAAGCGGATGACCGCCCGCAACGATCTCACATCTTGAGAGCGCGCGACTCGCTCTGTTCGCCTCAGGGGCGACTACCAACCCGGCGGTGAGTTTTGCGCCAAGGCGACGCTCGATTTCCGCGGCCATCGCCAGCGACGCCTTCCCGATCGCGAGCAGAAAGACGCGCCGCGCCGCGCCGACGATGGAAGGAATCGCTTCCGCGCCGTCGAGAGCGCCATCGAGCGCGCGGCCGACCAGTCTCGCGGGGTCCGCCGCATCAATCGCGGCGCGATAGATTCGCGTCAATTCGGCGCGGATGGTCTCATTCGAGGCTGCCGGTTCCATCGGATGCGCGCCGGGCCATTCGACTCGCGGAGCGATTGCGCTAGCGCGATCTCAGCGGGGGCGGATCACCCGCACGGGACCCTTCGGATCGGCGACCAGCACCATATCCGCCATCCCGACGAACAGACCCGTTCCGACGACGCCCGGAATCGCGAGCAGCTCTCGGTCGAGCCTCGCCGGATTGCGGATTTCCTTGACGCCGCAGTCGAGGATCAGATTGCCGTTGTCGGTCACGAAGTCCGCGCCATTGGTGCGGCGGACTTTGGGCCGAAGGCCCATCTTTGCGATGAGGCGAATCGCGAGCGGCGCGGCAAAGGGCACGATCTCCACCGGCAGGCTCCCGCGATGGCCGAGCGTGCGCACGAGCTTCTCCGCGCCGACCAGCACGATGAAGCGGCGCGAGGACGCCGCGACAACTTTCTCGCGCACCAGCGCGCCGCCGTATCCCTTGATCAGGTTGAGGCGCGGGTCCACCTCGTCGGCGCCGTCGAAGTCGGATGCGATCGTGCCCGCATCCGCAAGGTCGACGAGTTCAATTCCGAGCGATCGGCCTAGCGCCTCGCTCGCCTTAGAGGTCGGCACGCCGCGCACGCGCAATGCGCTGCGGCCGAGCGCCTGAATGAATGCGGCCGCGGCGCGGCCGGTGCCAAGCCCGACCGTCTGGCCTGGTTTTACGTAACGGACCGCGTACGCGCCGAGCGTTTCCAGATAGTCGGGACTTGGGGACTCCATCGTAGTACCGGCAGACTTTCCTGTTCGCGCGAGCTTACTTCTGCTTGCGGAGCAGATTCATGAATTCCTGGCGGGTTTCAACATTGGCGCGAAACGAGCCGAGCATCGCCGAGGTCGTCACGCGCGAATTCTGCTTTTCCACCCCGCGCATGCGCATGCACATGTGCTCGGCCTCGAGCACGACGGCGACGCCGTGCGGATCGATCTCGCTCATGAGCGTTCGCGCGATCTGGGTGGTCAGGCGCTCCTGCACCTGCAGGCGGCGGCTATAGACCTCAACCAGGCGTGCAATTTTCGACAGCCCGACGATCCGCTTGTTCGGCACGTATGCCACGTGCGCCTGGCCGAAGAACGGCAGGAGGTGATGCTCGCAGAGCGAGTAGAAGTCGAGGTCCTTGCAGAGGATCATCTCCTGGTAATCCTCTTCGACGAACAAGGCCCCATTGATCGCGTCCTTGGGATCGAGCTTGTAACCGCTGGTGAGAAATTCGAAAGATTTCGCGACGCGAAGCGGCGTGCCGCGCAAGCCGTCGCGGTCGGGGTCTTCGCCGACATGATGCAGGATCGCGCGCACGGCCTCCTCGACCTTCGCGCGGCCTCGGTCGTCCACAGATGTCACCGGTTGGGGGAACTCTCGAACTACTGGTTTGCGTGTTTGCGCCATGCAGAGAACTCCCGGGCAAGTTGGATCGCGAGTGAAGGACCGCCGCCGCTCATGATGTTAAACCCGGCGACTTCGGGTGCCAACGACTTCATTAATTCGAGATTTTCGCGAATCGAAAACGCGCGGACTTCGCTTTCGCTCCTTCCGGCGTAGCGCTCCAGGTGGGGCAGCGCGCCGCTTAAGTCGCTCACTTTTTCGCTGATATAGGCCGCCATCGCCGCGCGCTTGATCGGCAGGATGCCGAGCACGGCGGCAAGTCCAAGGCGGCGCGAATGCTCGATGAAGCGGCGGGCCGGCTCGGGATCGAACACCGGCTGGGTTATCACGAAGCGCGCGCCCGCCTCTGCCTTGCGCTCCAGGAGCTCGATCTCGCGCGCGAAGTTCTTGCGGTTGGGGTTCGCGACGGTGCCGGCGAAAATCGATGGCGGCGTCCTGACCGGCGGACGTCCGTCGCCCGCATCGCCGCGATTGAGGGCGCCGATCATCTTGAGCAGGCCGATCCCGTCAAGATCGAACACCGCGGTCGCGCCGGGAGAAATCCCCGGCGGAACGGGGTCGCCTCTCATCGCGACGACAGCATCGATCTTGAGCGCGGCCGCGCCAATCAACTCCGATTGCAGCGCGAAGCGGTTGCGGTCGCGGCACGACAGGTTGAGCACGACCGCGATACCGAGGCGCGACTTGAGAATCGATGCGAATGCGAGGCCCGACATTTTGACCCGCCCGAGCGCGTTGTCGGTGAGATTGATCGCATCGGCGTGGCCTACCAGCTCACCCAGGCGCCTGATCAGAGGCTCCGGATTCATGCGCGGCGGAGGAACCTCGACCCACAGCGCGGGCCTGGCGGCTTGCAGAATTTCAGGAAGCGTCGGCAATCGATTATTCCGCCTGCGCGCCGGTGCGCTTGGGCCGTGCGATTCGCGCTGGCGCTCGGCAGATCATCTTAGCTGGCCGGAATTCGGGCGCGGCGCAACATCAGGCCTGGCGCCGCTCGGTCGCCTTGACCTTCTGGTATTTGCGGTAGTCGTACCCGGTCGCCATCGCCATCAGGAGCGGCTCCATCCCGCCCTCCCTTTCGCGCCGGAGCACGCACAGGCGGTCGAAGAACTCCCGGAAATCCTTCTGAATCCTTTTGCGCCCGTCCATCGGCTGGAGGAAGAAATCATGCAGGCGCGTGATCGTGAAGCGCAGCGATGAGAACCGCAGTTCGTTGGGAAACGCGTCCCACTCCGCCAGCGACAGCGTGCGCACCGATTCGTAGCCGGAGAGCAGAGCGCGGAAACGGTCGAGCGAATACGAGCCGGCGACGAAGCACATCGCATTGACCGCGGTCGCGATGTCGAAAATGAACTTGCCGCGGCAGGCCGCCTCGAAATCGAGCACCGCGGTGAGCCGCTCGCCCCTGAAAAGCAGATTGTCGGAAAACAGATCGCCGTGGATGACGCCCTTGGGCAGCTTGCCCTCGAGATACCGGGCCAGGTACTCGATCTCGTCGTCGAGCGTGCGGCAGATCTTGCGGAAATAATTCGGCAAGCGGCTGCGAACGCTCAGATAGAGATCGGCGACCCGCTCGAAGCTGAACCGGTTGTCGATTCCCTTCTTGTACGCCTTGCCGATCACATGCAGATCGCCTAGCGAGTGCCCGATGGTTTCGAGCTGCGAATCCTTGAGCCTCACGAGCGCCGGGACCTTGCCCTCCTGGTACTTGAAGAGCGAGACGCACTTGTTGTTGTAGCTGCGGTAGAAGCGGCCCATCCGATCCTGCATCGGATGCGGGCAGGGAAACCCATGCTTGCGCAGGAACGAGAGCAGATCGATCTCGCGTCTCAGCTCGCTCTCGCCCTTGACCTCGTCGATTCGGAGCAGGAACTTCCCTTTCGCCGCCTCCACTATGTAATTCGTGTTGACCGAACCCTCGGGCATGCCGGCGACGCCGCCGATTCGCCCGAGCGAATAGTCGTCAGAAAGCTCTTTGAGGAGCGGTTTGCTAAGCTCGGTGTATACCGCCATCGGGAGAGAACACGGCTGGAGACTGTCCGCCGCAAGTCTAAAGCGTGATGGGCAACACGTCAACTACGTAGTCGGCAAACGGCGCAAGTCCGATTGTGCGGGATGAAGACCCCGATTGCCTTAGCGCGCCGCCGCGTCTTAGATGATTGGGCATGCCCACCAGAAAGAAATCACCCGCGAAGAAACCATCCGCTCCCAAAAAGTCCGCATCGCGCAAAACGCCCGCCAAGGCGCCCGCGCCGACTCGCGCCGCACCGGCGGGAGCATCGGCGCTGGAGGGCAAGAAGGCGCCCGATTTCGAGCTGCCGGCGGCCGGCGGCGAGCGCGTCGCGCTGCACGACCTGATTGGCGCGCACAACCTCGTGCTCTACTTCTACCCGAGGGACATGACGCCGGGATGCACCACCGAGGCGTGCAGCTTCCGCGACAACCTCGCCGACGTGCGCGGACTCGGAGCGGAGGTGGCCGGCGTGAGCGCGGACTCGGCCGCATCGCACGCGAAGTTCCGCGACAAGTACGCCCTCAACTTCCCGCTGCTGAGCGACGAGGGCAACAAGGTCGGACGGCTGTACGGCGTCTACAAGATGAAATCGCAATACGGCCGCCAGTTCATGGGAATCGAGCGGACGACGTTCGTGATCGACCGCGCGGGCGTGATTCGAAAAGTATTTCCCAAGGTCAAGGTCGCCGGGCACACCGCTCAGGTGATCGACGCGCTGCGGCAGCTCGCTTAGAAGGACGCTCACGAGCGAGGCGAGAGGGAACCCGGCGCGCGATCGCGCCGTCGCCGCGCCATCGCTCAGGAAGCCGTCGCGCGGCCCATACTCGCGAGAAGATTCTGGCGCAGGAAGGCGCGAAGCTCCGGCTCGACGCGCCGTCCAAGATCGTGCGGAGCCTGCGGGAAGTAGAACGCCTCGACCCGCGCGCCCCGCTTGCGCAGCGCACTGGCCAGACGCACCGCCTGGCTGACCGGCATGCTCCGGTCGCGCTCGCCGTGCAGGATGAGAACGCTGCAATCGATTCGCGCCGGCAGATGGCGGATTACGCTGCGCTCGGAGAGCACGCGCTTGCTCGGCCATACCTGGCGGAGAATCGCGAGCTTGGTCCCAAGCGGAGCCTGGGGCCACAGGCTCAGCGTGTCGTACGCGCCCGACTGGAGGATCAATGCGCGCGGGCGCGCGTCATAGTCCATCAGCAGCCCCGCCGCCATCGCGCCATCGCCCAGACCCCAGACCGCGATTCGCGACGGGTCCACATCGGGACGCGCCGCAAGCAAATCGAGCGCTCGCCGCGCCGTGGCCACCGCCTGCGGCCCGACGAAGCGGCTCGGACCCGAGGATCGCCCATAGCCGGGGATGCTGACGCAGGCGACGTGGATTCCCATCGCGACCAGTCCCTGGCTCGTCTCGATGCACCTCTGCGCATCGGTCTGGCCGCCGTTGAGCACCAGCATCCCCGGCAATCGCCCCGGTTCGGCGCTTCGCGCCAGGTAGCCCTCGATTTGAAACTGCTGGGGACCCAGCGCGACCTGGAAGCTGAACGCCTCTATGTTGCGCTGCGGCGAAACGATGGATGGGCCGCCCAGATGGCAAGCGGCCAGCGTCAGCGCGAGCACGGCCGGAATCGCGACCCGGCCCCAAACGCGAGACGTGAGCCGCATGGACGCCACGCGCGGCGGCGCACAGACGGAATCCTCGTCCTGCGGGCGGCTGGATAACATACGCGAGCCTAATTTATCGCGATTCGAATCAAATGGAAATCTTATTGACCCCAAGAGTTCATACATCAATGACCGGGTCCTGGCGAGAGCGGCATTGAATCAGGCCGGAAATTCGCTGATACTTTGGGATTCACGCGGCGCGATATTTCCCGGCAGGTGCGGCGCGAGACAGGTCATGGCAAACAAGGCAGCGGAAGCGATCGATTTCGGCAAGACCGGCGGCGTTGTGCCGGTCGTGACGGTCGATCATGCAAGCCGGCGGGTATTGATGGTCGCGTGGATGAATCGCGAGGCGTTCGAGGAGACCGTCGCGACTGGCAGGGCCTGCTACTTCTCGCGATCGCGCAATCGGCTATGGCGCAAGGGCGAGGAGTCGGGAAATTTCCAGGTGGTCCGCGAGATTCGTCTCGATTGCGATGAGGACACGCTCGTGCTCGCGGTCGAGCAGAGCGGCGATGGCGCAGCATGCCATCTCGGCTACGAATCGTGCTTTTTCCGCACCCTCGATGGCGACGAATGGCGGGCGGCCGATACGCGCAAGGTCGATCCCGCAAAATACGGGCCCGGTTACGGACATCAGAAGAAGTAGAGCGTGCGCCGGCCCTGAGGCGCGCGATACGGTCACATCAATGGCGGCAAGTCAGAAAGTACTCAAGTTCGGTATTCCCAAGGGCAGCCTCGAGCAGCAGACGCTCGAGCTGATGCGCCGGTCCGGATGGCGCATCGCGGCCGACGCGCGATCCTACATTCCCTCCGTCGATGATCCCGGGCTCAGTTGCCGTCTGCTCAGGCCGCAGGAAATGCCCCGCTATCTGGCCGACGGCACCCTGGATGCCGGCATCACCGGCAGCGACTGGATCGTCGAGAACGACGTGAAGCTTGTCGAGGTGGAAAGCTTCGTTTACGCAAAGGTCTCGCTGGGACCGGCGCGATGGGTGCTGTGCGTTCCCGAAAAATCGCCCATCAAACGACTGGAAGACCTCGAGGGCAAGCGCGTTGCGACCGAGATGGTCGGCTTCACCAGGCGCGCCTTCGCCGCGCGGAAAGTTAATGTAGAAGTTGAATTCTCGTGGGGAGCGACCGAGGCCAAAGCCGCCGACGGGCTGGTCGATGCAATCGTCGAAGTCACCGAGACCGGCTCATCGTTGCGCGCCAACGGGCTTCGCATCGTGGAGGAGCTGCTGGTTTCGCACCCGGTCCTGGTTGCGAATCCAAAGGCGTGGGATGACGAGTGGAAGCAGGCGAAAATCCGGCAGATCGGCGTCCTGCTGCGCGGCGCGCTGGATGCCGAAAGCCGGGTCGGCATCAAGATGAACGTCGCCCGCGAGAATCTCGAAAAAGTGATCGTGCTCCTGCCCTCGATTACCGCCCCGACCATCTCGCAGCTTTACCCGTCGCCGAACCTCAAGGGCAAGGAATGGCTCGCGGTCGATACGGTCATCGCGGAACACACCGTGCGCGAGCTGTTTCCGAAGCTGCTCGATGCGGGCGCGGTCGGGATCGTCGAGTACCCGCTGAACAAGATCATATAGGCTCGTCCGTTCGCGCCGGCCGCCCTCGTTCGCGCGCGCTGTCCCTCAGCGCTGTCCTGCTGCTATATCCGCAGTGAGGGAGCGTGCATCGATGGCCAGGACACTCCGCGCCGACACCAAAAATGGCGTGCGGTCGATCGTTTTCAGCCGCGCCGCCGAGTACAACACGATCACGCCCGAGTTTCGCGATGAACTCTCGGCTGAGATCGACGAGGCCGAGGCGGACCGCAACGTTCGCGTGATCCTGCTTTCGGCCGAAGGTCCCGCATTCTGCGCCGGGTACGATCTCCGCCCCGCCGCGGTGCCCCCGCCGGGCGGGCCGCCCGCGCGCGTGTGGGACTCGGCTGCCGATATGCACATGATCGGGCGCTACGTGAACGTGTTCCTCAAGCTCTGGTACGCGAGCAAGCCGACCATCGCCGCGGTGCACGGATGGTGCGTCGGGGGCGGCACCGACATGGTGCTGTGCGCGGATATCATCGTCGCGGGCGAGTCCGCGTCGTTCGGCTATCCGCCCGCGCGGGTGTGGGGCACACCGACGACCGCGATGTGGGTCTACCGGATGGGCCTGGAGCGGGCCAAGCGCTACCTGCTGACCGGCGATGAGATTCCCGCGCCCGAGGCCGCCCGTATCGGATTGATTCTCGAAACCGTGCCCGACGATCGTTTGCGCGCGCATGCAGTCGCGCTCGCCGAGCGGATGGCGAAGCTTCCGCTCAACCAGCTTCAGATGCTGAAGCTCATGTGCAACCACACGGCGGAGAACATGGGGCTTCAGTCCTCGCGCCTGATCGGCACGCTGTTCGACGGGATTGCGCGGCACACGCAGGAAGGACTGGACTTCGTCAAGCGCGCGCAAGCGGCGGGCTACCGGCAAGCGGTTCGCGAGCGCGACGATCCATTCGGCGACTACGGCTCCGGGCCGCGCTCCAGGAGCCGTCGCAAAAAGCCCCGGAAATAACGCCGCGCCCGGCGCGGCCGCGGAGGGCCTGCCATGACGACCACCGACATCACGTTTCCCGCCGCCGGCGGCCATCCGATGCGCGCCGCGCTGGCCGAACCCGAGGGCGATGCGAAACGCCCGGGCGTAATCGTGATTCACGAGATATTCGGGCTTAACGCCGACATCCGCCGCATCACCGGGCGCGTCGCGGAGCTGGGCTATGTCGCCCTCGCGCCGGATCTCTATGACCGGCCGGGCGTGCGGCCGATATGTGTCGCGCGGACGATGAGCGCGCTAAGGCGCGGTAGCGGCCAGGCGTTCGACGACCTCGATGCGGCGCGCGATTTTCTCGAGCGTCATCCGCGAACGGACGCCTCGCGAATCGCAGTGGTCGGATTCTGCATGGGCGGCGGATTCGCGCTTGCCTGCGCCATGCGCAAGCCGGTAAACGTCGCGGCGACGTTCTACGGTGAGGTGCCCGAGGACGCGCAGCGCTTGCGCGGAGTGTGTCCGGTGCTCGGCGGCTATGGCGCCGAGGACCGGATATTCGCACCGCAGGGGCGCCGCCTCGAAACCGTCCTGACCGAACTCGGCGTCGAGCACGATGTGAAGATTTACGAGGGCGCGGGCCACAGCTACATGAGCCAGAACCGCGGCTTCATGGCGGCGGTCGGCGCATGGAGCCCGATGCACGCGGGCTACAATCGCGACGCGGCCGAGGATAGCTGGAAGCGAATCGGCGCCTTCTTCGCAAAACACCTGGCGCGGTAGACCGCAATCGCGATGCGGCCCGCCGCTTGCGATTGCGCCTGATTACGGACGGCTGGTGGGAAGCTCGGCTTCCTGGCGGCGCTTCTCCAGGATGAATTCGATTCCCGGGATGCCGCGCGGCGTCTCGTCATCGAACAGGATCGATACGACGCCGTACAGCGTGGCGATCGCCCAGAATGCGCCGCTGGTTATGGGCGGGAATCCCGCGCTTACTGCGAGTGCCGCCAATGTCGGCAGAATGCTTCCTGCCAGCGCGAGTTCCTGCATTTAACCTGCGCGCGCCTTGCGCGCTCTATTCGCCGCTCCAGTTGGGCTTGCGCTTTTGCGCAAACGCGAGCGGGCCTTCGACCGCATCCTTCGATCGGAACAATACCGACTGCCCTTCGTAATGCTTTCCGATCGCCTGCTCGACCGGAATCCCGAGCCCGGTCATCGCGGCTTCCTTCGATGCGCGAACGGAAAGCGGCGAGCACTCCATAATCTCGGCGGCCCATCGCTCCGCAGTCGGCATCAGGTCCTTGAGCGCGACCACCTCATTTACGATACCCCATTTGTGGGCCTCTTGCGCGGTGATCTGTTTGCCGGTCAGCAGCATGCCCATCGCGATCTTGAGCGGGATATGGCGCGGCAGCCGATGCACTCCACCCGCCGCCGCCATCAGCCCGACGCGCGGTTCGGGCAGGCCGAAGCGCGCATGCTCGGCCGCGATGATGATGTCGCAGGAGAGCGCGATCTCGAATCCGCCCCCGAGCGCGAAGCCGTTTACCGCGGCAATGATCGGCTTGAAGATGTCGAATCGTGCGGTGATGCCGGCAAAGCCGCCCTTGTTGCGCGGCATCGCCTCGCCGCGATGCTCCGCGGTAAAGCGCAAGTCGTTGCCCGCCGAGAATGCCTTTTCGCCCGCGCCGGTGACGATTGCGACCCACATCGATTTGTCGGCGACGAAGTCATCCCAAACCTGGTCCATCTCGACATGACACGGCGGATGCATCGCGTTCATCCGCTCGGGCCGGTTGAAAGTGATGTGGGCGATATGGTCGCGTTTTTCGTACCGCACGAATTGGAAGTCCATCCTCGTTCTCCTTATGGCTCCAGTTGCTCGTCGATCAGTTCGAAGAAGGCGTCGATGCTCTGCATCAATTGGCGGCGAATCTGCGCCCGGGTGCCCTCGATGAGGTGCATCGTAACGCGCCCCGACGTCTTGTCGGCGAGCGTCACGCGCGCGTCCTCGACCTCGGTCACGTGTCCCTGGTCAAAGAGCCGCAGCCCATACACGAGCGCACCGCGCCGCGATGCGCCTTTAACCAGTGTCAGCTTGCGGGCCATCGCCACCTCCCTCGTGGCAAACCACGCCAAGCTCTATAGCACATCGCAGCTTAACTGTGCGTCGGCATCCTCGGCGCATTGACAAGAGGCGCGGCGGATCAACATTATCCCTCGATGCTGAATTCGACCCGAATCGTTGCGGCTGCGATATTCGCCCTCGCTGTTGCCGGATGCGGCCTCTTCTACCAGGTAGGCACCCGTGTCAAAGCCGGGCGGATCGCAGATTCGCTCCAGGCCGGGCAGACGATGCTCGATACCCATCGGAAATGGGGCGAGCCTGATCTCAGGCAATACTTGCCCGGTGACGTCGAGATCTGGAGCTATCCGTATAAACCGAACACCAATGACGTAACTGCGTCGCTTTTATACACATCGACCAAGGAAGGCGACGCGGGAACATTCCTGGATCTGAAGTTTGTCGGGGGCAAACTCGTCTCATGGTCCGAGGTCGAGCACACGATGCCGTCCAAGGAACGGTCGGGCTTCGGTGCCGGTTTGGGAGCCCCGCCGATCGAGCCGCCGGCGGGGGCGCATTACTGATGCGCGAGGTAAAACCGCGTACTTGCAACGTTATCGATTCATCGTGTCTAATTGAACAGGTGTAACAGCCTCGTAGCGTGTTGGGTGCGGTGGCGGTGGTTGATAAGATGACCCGGAGTTTTCTGGCGCAAGGTCTGCGCACAAACGATTAATGGCTACAGCGCGCAAGAGCTTCGAGGCGATCCTGCTCGACCGCTCCTGGGTCTCCGCCCAGGACCTCGATAAGGCCCGCCAGCGCCGAAAGCCCGGTCAGGAACTCGCCGAGGTCCTGGTCGAGATGGGCGCGCTCGAGCCACAGCGGCTTGCGCGCGCGCTGGCCCAGGAATATCGCTTCCCCTTCCAGGCCCACATCGATGAGCATTCCCTCGACACCAAGCTGGTCTCGAAGGTTCCGATCAATTACGCCAAGCGCAATCACCTGCTGCCGATCGGCTCGGGCGATGGCGGCGTGACGGTTGCGATTGCCGACCCGTCCAATTATGAGCCGCTCGACGATCTGCGTCTCCTGTTCGGCGCTGCGATTCAACCCGTAATCGCGCCCGCCGAGGTGATCAACGAGGCGATCAACCGCGCCTACGATCAGGCCTCGAACACCACTGCCGAGGAACTGATGATCGACCTTGCCGAGGAGCGCCTCGACGTGGTCGCGAGCGAGCTTGCGCAGGAACCGCTCGATCTGCTCGAGGCCGACGACTCGGCGCCGATCATCAAGCTCGTCAACGGGATTCTGTCGCAGGCAGTCAAGGACCGCGCAAGCGATATCCATATCGAGGTCTTCGAGCGCGACATGGTGGTGCGCTTCCGCGTGGACGGCATGCTCTACGATGTGCTCTCGCCGCCCAAGCGTTTCCAGTCCGCGATCAGCACGCGCGTCAAGGTAATGTCGGGCCTCAACATCGCCGAGAAGCGCCTGCCGCAGGACGGGCGCATCCGGCTGCGCATCGCGGGCCGCGATATCGATATTCGCGTATCGACCATCCCGACCGCCTTCGGCGAGCGCATCGTGCTGCGCCTCCTCGATCGCGCGCAGGCCGCGGTCGACATCAACCTCGACCATCTAGGCTTCTCGGGCGAGAACCTGCGCAAGCTCGGCCGGCTCATCCGCCAGAGCCACGGCATCATCCTGGCCACCGGGCCGACCGGGTCTGGGAAATCGACGACGCTCTACGCGTGCCTAAGCCGCATCAACTCGCCCGAAAAGAACATCATCACGATCGAGGACCCGATCGAATACCAGCTTCGCGGCGTCGGCCAGATGCAGGTGAATCCGAAGATCGATCTGACGTTCGCAAACGGGCTTCGATCGATCCTTCGCCAGGATCCCGACGTCATCATGGTCGGCGAAATCCGCGATTCGGAGACCGCCGAGATCGCGATCCAGGCCGCCTTGACGGGCCACCTGGTTTTCTCGACGCTGCACACCAACGACTCCTTCGGCGCGATCACGCGCCTGCTCGACTTCGGCATCGAGCCGTTCCTGGTCTCCTCGTCGATCCTCGCCGTGCTGGCGCAGCGCCTCGTGCGCCGGCTGTGTCCCGACTGCAAAGAACCGTACACGCCCAGCGCGGCGGAACTCGGGCGAATCGGCCTCAACGCTTCCGATCTCCATGGCAAGCTTTACGTGGCCAAGGGCTGTAAGAACTGCCGCAACACCGGCTACAAGGGGCGGCTCGCGATTCAGGAACTCATGATGATGGAGGACGAGACTCGCGCGCTCGTGATGCAGAACAGCGATGGCGCGACGCTCCGCCGCCATGCCACCGGCAAAGGGATGAAGCTCTTGCGCGAGGATGGCGCCGACCGGGTGCAGGCGGGCGAGACCACCATCGAAGAGCTGCTCCGCGTCACCCAGGAAGACATCGCCTGAGAAGGCGTTGAGCAAGGGGCCGGACGTGCTGGCCGCTTCGCCGAGATTCTTTGCCGAACAACCCCTGAAGGAAAAGGAAGGGACAAAGTGCTGACAGGATTTCCTCAGCACTCTCTCGGCCGATGCCGATATTCGCGTATCGAGGACTAGCGGCCGACGGCCGCGACGTGTCCGGCGTAATCGACGCCGACACGGCCCGCACTGCGCGCGGCAAGCTCCGCGCATCGGGAATCTTTCCCACCGACCTGGCCGAGGAGGCGCCGGTCGCGGCGCCCAAGGAAGAGCGCCGATGGGTTCCGTTCTCGCGGGAGCGGATGGCGCCCGCCGACCTCGCGTTGCTGACGCGTCAGTTGAGCGCGCTGCTCGGCGCCGGCGTGCAACTGGTCGATGCGCTCGGGGCGCTCAGCGATCAGGCCGGGCGCGCCAGCACCAAGCGGATGCTTTCGCAGGTCCGCGAGCGCGTGCGTGAGGGCTCCTCGCTGGCCGACGCGCTCGCGGCACATCCCGCCATCTTCTCCGACCTTTACGTGGGAATGATCCGGGCCGGCGAGCAGGCGGCCGCGCTCGAGGCAGTCCTCGACCGTCTCGCCGAGTACGGCGAGCGCCAAGCCGAGTTCATGTCCAAGGTGCGCGGCGCTCTGACCTATCCGATCATCATGATGTGCGTCGGCGCGGCGATCATGGGATTCCTGGTGACTTACGTCGTCCCGCAGGTCGCGACCATCTTCCAGCAGCAACACGCCGCGCTCCCGCTGGCGACCCAAATTCTGATCGCGGCGTCGAACTTTCTGACTGGCTATTGGCCCGTGCTGTTGCTCGTGCTGGTAGCGATGGTCGCCGGAATCACCGCCGGACTTCGCACGCCGCGTGGACGCCGGTTGTACGACACGCTCGTGCTCCGCACGCCGTTCCTCGGCCAGACCATGATCAGGATCATCTGCGCCCGGTTTGCGCGGACGCTCGCGACGCTTCTGGCGGCCGGAGTGCAGTTGCTCCCGGCGCTCGATGCGGTCAAGGGAGTCGTATCGAACGGGCTCCTGCGGGAGGCCGTCGAGCAGAGCCGCGAGAGCATCCGCGAGGGCCACGGGATGGGCCAGACGCTCGCGCAAAGCGGGCTCTTCCCGCCGCTGCTGATCGAGATGATCAAGGTCGGCGAGCGCTCGGGCGAACTCGAGAACATGCTCGAACGGGTCGCGGATAACTACGAGCACGAGGTTTCCCACTCGCTCAGCCAGGTGACCACGGTGCTCGAGCCCGTAATGACGCTTGCGATGGCGGCTGTTATTGTATTCATGATGCTCGCCGTGCTGATGCCAATCTTCCAATTGAACCAGTTGATGCAATGATCCGCGCGGCGCGAGGAAGTGCGATGAGATCGCGACGAAACAATCAGGCCGGCTTTACGCTGATCGAAATCATGGTGGTCATCCTGATCCTGGGCCTGCTCGCCACCATTGTCGTGCAGAGCCTGCGCGGCGCCGCCGACAAGGCCAAACGCACCAAGGCGCAGGCCGACATCGCCGAAATCAAGACGGCGCTCGACCGCTATTATCTCGACAACTCGTTCTATCCGACAACCGATCAGGGATTGCAGGCCCTGGTTGCCGCGCCCACCAGCGGCCGGATCCCGGGCAACTACGAGACTGGCGGATACCTCGAGAAACTCCCACCCGATCCCTGGGGCACCCCCTACTTCTACCAGAGCGACGGCAACACTTACGTGCTCAAGTCCTTTGGACCCGATGGAGTCCAAAGCGCGGACGATATCGACGGCAGCCAGTCCTGAGCGCGCGATGATCCTCGCGCTGGCTCCTGGCTGCCGGATCGACCGAACTACGATGCGCTATCGCGCGATGCGGTCTGCAGCGGGCTTCACGCTGCTCGAACTGTCGGTCGTCCTCTTTATCATCGGGTTGATAATCACGATCGCGATGCCGTACGCGGGTAGTTATCGCAAGTCGCAACTGAAGAGCGAGGCGCGCCGGCTGGCCGGCCGCGCATCGTATCTGTTCGATGAGGCCGAATCGCAGAAGGTCGTGATGCAGCTCGCGTTCGACCTCGACCACAGCGCATACGCGGTCCTGCGGCTCGATCCGTATTCGGCAACCCCCGCGTTCGTGCCCGAGCGCGGCGCGGTGGGACGGCCGGTGCAGATGCCGGCCGCGGTGGCGATTCGCGACGTGACGGTGGGAGACCTGGGCACCTTTTACCGCGGAATCGTCGCGACCCAGTTCTATCCGGAGGGTTACGTGGATGCGACCCTGGTGCACCTGGTGGATGCCTCAGGCCACGTCGTGACCCTCGACTTCAATTCGCTCACGGGCCAGGTGCTGATCGGCGACGGCGATTTCTCGCCCGCCGATATGCTGGCGCAATGATGGGCAATTCCGCATCCGGCGTATCGCGGCAGTAGGCGAATGCTCGACTCACGATCCAAACCCGGATGGCCGCCGCGCGGTTTCACGCTGCTCGAGGTGATGGTCGCGATGGCCGTGCTCGGGCTTGCGATGCTCGGGCTGCTCGGCCTGCACCATCAGAGCCTCAAGAGCGTGATACGCGGCCAGGAAGTGTCGCGCGCCGCGATGCTCGCGCAGGCGGTGTTGGCGCAAGCGGAACTCGAGCAATTCCCCCAGTTGGGCGCCACCAACGGCGACTTCAGCAGCCTGTACCCCGGCGAATACCCGAACTTCCGATGGCAGCGGATCGTCGAAGCATCATCGACCTTCCCCGACGTGCGCAAGGTGCGGGTTTTCGTCTTTTACGGACCGCAACGGACGGAATCATTCACGCTCACCGAGTTCATGCATAACCCGGTCCCGCTTCCTCAAGCCCCATGAAATTCCGCAACGACAGCGCACAAGCCGCGCGCGGCTTCACGCTCATCGAGCTGATGCTCGCGATCTTCGTGCTCGGACTCGTGCTGGTCATGCTCGCGGGATCGTTCAGTGCAGTCTCCAAGAGCAAGCTGCATGCGGAGAGTCACCTCTTTACCGACCGCGAGGGACGTGCGGTGCTCTGGCAGATCAGCAACGAAATCCGCGGCGCTGTGCAAACGCCCCTGGCGCAAAGCCATGTGCTGCTGCTGGGGACGGCTTCTTCTCAGGCCGGGCTGCCGATTAATTCGCTGACGATCTCGACTCTCGACCCCGGCCATCGCCGCTCGATCGATGGCTTCGGCACCGAAGATATCGTCAGCTACGCCGCGGTCCCGAATCCGAACCATCGTGGATGGTTCATCCTCGAGCGCACCCAGCAGAGCGGCCTTTCGTACGCCGCCACCGGCAAGCCGGTCATTATCGCCGACGACGTCGTCTCGATGCGTTTTCGCTACTTCGATGGGCAGCAATGGACCGATGTGTGGAATTCCCAAAACATGATGTCCGGGAGCCAGCTTCCAGTCGCGATCACGATTGACCTCCAACTCGGCGGAGGCGGCCAACGTATCGTCTCATTCTCAACCCAGGTGACCGTACCGATGGCGATAGGGACATGGTGAAACGATTGCGACAGCGCGAGCGCGGAATTGCGCTGCTGGCGGTGCTGATGGGCGTCGCACTGATGACCCTGATCGTGGTGGATTTCACCACGGTGGCGACGCTGGGCTATCTCTCTGCCGCAAATCAGGCCAACGAGCTGCGCGCCTACTACCTCGCAAAATCGTCCGTCGCAATCGGGCTGGGCCTCCTCGGCCAGGACGCGCGCAACAAGGCGGCTTCCAAGAATCAGCTCCCCGACACTCTCAACGACATCTGGGCCACGCCGTACCCGCAGACGAAAGTCGATGGCGGCATCGCGTCGCTCTCGATCGTGGACGAGAACCGAAAAATCAACATCAACCAGATGGTCAATCCGAGCAACGGCCAGCAAATCAAGAACTCGGTTTTAATTCTGGAACGGCTGTTTGCCGTGCTCGGTGTCTCGAACCAGATCATCCCGGCGCTGATCGAGTGGATCAGTCCTCCCGGCAACAACATCGGCGGAGCGGGGCTGGATTACTACGCCCGGCTCATACCGCCCTATGCCCCGCGCAACGGACCGATGCCGACGATCGGGGACCTCAAGATGGTCGCCGGCGTCGATGAGGCGACCTTTCTTGTCTTAAAGCAGTTTCTGACGGTCGTCCCTCAGCCGCAGGCCAACGGCGGCATAGTTGTGAATATCAATACCGCGCCGCCCGAGGTAATCGCAGCGCTGGTCCCCGAGCTCACCGAAAATCCCACCCTGGTCAAGGAGATAGTTCTCGCTCGGATGCTTCGGCCCTTCGCCAAGACGACTGACGTCGGCAATCTGCCGGGCGTGGGGACCTTCAGCACGCGCCTGATGCAGGTATTAACCACCCAGAGCAAATACTTTACGATATCGGCAACGGGATCGTTCGCCGGGTCGCGTAAAATGGTGTATGCCGTGTTCCAACGCCAATCGAACGGAACGGCGTTGCTCGCCTCCTGGCGCGAAGAATAGATGCCGCAGCGGATACTCGCAGTCGAACTCGCGGGAGACAGAGTGCGCGCGGCCATGGCCGAGCGCGCCTGGAACTCCTTTCAGTTCGTCGGCGTATTTGAGAACCAACGCGCCAGCGACGAGCCTGACCTCGGCGAGGCGCTCGCCCGCCTGGTCGCGCAAGCCGGACGGCCGGACATTGTCATCTCGGCGCTTCCAACCGAATTCGTCTCGAAGCGGTTGTTGGAGCTTCCCTTCGGCGATTCGCGCCGCCTCAAGCAGGTAGTTCCCTTCGCGCTCGAAGAGCATCTGCCGTTCCCGGTCGATGGGGCCGTGGTCGCCTTCACGCGGGTTGGACACGAGGGCTCTCAGTCCCTGGTCCTCGCCGCTTTCGCCCGCAAGGCCGACGTCCAACATCATCTTGAAGTCCTGGCCAAGGGGGGATTGGACCCGAAGATCGTCACTCTTGCGCCGGTTGCGCTGGCAGCGCTGTTTGCGCGCGCGCGAAACGGCTCGTCACCGCGGCCGCATCTCGTGATCGAAACCGATCAGACATCGACCTCGATGGTGCTCATCGATGCCAAGGGAATTCCCCGCGCGATCCGCTCAGTTGGCCCCGGGCTCGTCACCGGCGACGGCGGCGCGCTGGCGGCCAACGAGGCGGCCGGGGTGCTCAATGCGGTGCGGCAGACGCTGCTCGCGCAGGCGGCCGACTCGGAGCCGCCCCAGGTGATCCTGACCGGTCCTGGAGCGACGATCGCGCGTCTGAGAAACCTGTTCGCGGAAGGATTGTCGCTGGCGGTCTGCGAGGGAGGCGAGTTCGATTGTTCCGCGATGTTCGAGGGCCAGCGGCCCGACACCGCGCGATTCGCCGCGGCGGTCGCGATGCTGCTGGCCGAAGCGCCCGTCAAGCCGGTCGAGCTTCTGAACTTCCGCCAGGACGACCTTGCATTCCGCGGCCGCACCGGCGGCGATCTGACCCCGTTCTACACCACCGGAATCCTGGCGGCCGCGATGGCCGCCACCCTGGTTCTGAACTTCGTGCTCGGACTCTCGACCAGTCTCCAGCGGCTCAGCATGGTCAACAGCCAGATCGCCGAAATCGCGGCGCCCGCCCTGGGCGGCAACGACGTGTCCGATCCGATGGCGCAGCTCCGATCGGGAATTTCCGATATGAGCAAGCGCTTGCGCTTGCTTGGCGGAAATCTGTCGCACAATTCGCCGCTCAACACGTTGCTCACCGCGTCACAGGCGCTGCCCTCGCGCTTTCCCGTCGAGATCGAAGACATCCAGATCGATGCGACGGGGCTGAGGCTGTCGGGCCAGGCGGATTCTTTTGCGACCGTTGACCAGGTTCAGCGAGCGCTCGAACAGAGCGGACAATTCGGCGAAATCCCCGGACCTCAGACCAAGAAAGCCTCCGACCCCAACAAGGTCGAGTTCCGCCTCAGCGCCGATTTCAAGTACGGGCTCGGGGAGGGCAATTGAGCGATGCTGAATGATGCGATCGCCCAGTTGCGCGCGCGCCTTGGGACGGCGCTCGAACCGATCGTCGCGCGGCTTCGCGAGCGCGTCGATCCGCTGTACGCGAGCGGGCGGGCGCGTTACCAGTCGCTCCAGCCCCGCGAGCGCGTGCTGGTTCAGATTGCGGCGGGGCTCGTGGGCGCGCTGATTCTCTACAGCTTCGTATACCAGCCAATCGCAGGACTGAGCGGCAGCCTGGAGGCCCGGATCGAGCAGCGCGAGCGCGACCTTGCCGACGTCCGCCGGCTCACCGCAAACTACCGGCAACTCAAGATCGATCTCGATGCGGCGGAACACAACACGGTCCCGGGAAAGAACTTCTCGCTCTTCTCGGTGCTCGAATCCACGCTCACCAAGAGCGTCGGACGCGAGAAGATCGCCTCGATCACGCCCGCGCCCGACCAGAAAGTGCCCGGCGGACTCATCCAGTACAGCGTGCAGTTGAAGCTCGACAACGTGAGCCTCCCGCAGGTGGTCGATGCGCTCTACGGCGTGCAGTCGCTCACCGTGCCGGTGACGGTGTCCAACCTGCGAATCTCGCGGCGCACGCAGGACACGCATTCTTTCGACGTCGATATGACGTGCGTCGCGCTGGGACGCAGTGGCTGATTTCCGCGATCTTCGAAGCCCGAGCTTCTGGCGCACGCACGCGCTCGAGACCTCGTACGCAGCGTTCGGATTTCTGTCTTTCGTCTTCTTCCTGCTCGCGACGTTTCCCTACCGCCTGGCGCTCACGGCGATGGTCACGTCGATGGGGTTCAATCTGACCACTTCCGGCGAATCGTTGAACCTGCCGATTGGCACCGAGCTTACGAACGTCCGGGTCACTTCCATCGCACAGCCGGGCAGCTCCCCGCTGTTGGAGAGTTCGAGCCTCACGATAACGCCCTCGATCGGATCGCTGCTGCTCCTGCGCCCGGGCGTGCGGGCGAGGGCCGAATTCTATGGCGGAACGGTCGTCATTCGCGGCCATCAGGGCGCGAGCGCAAGCGCGCTTGCGATCGACGCCGCGGGGATCAACCTCGCATCCGCCCGCCTGCTCAGGGGGATCGGCGCAGCCCTGGGCGGTCAGCTCTCCGGCAGCGGCGACTTTGTGATTACGCCGGGTTCAATCGCCGACGACCGCGGGGGTCTCAATCTCGACGTGAGCGGGCTCACCATCCGGATGGCGCCGGGCCTGCCACCGATCAGGCTCGGAGACGTCTCGGCGAAGTTGCGCCTGGAGCGCGGGTCGATCGTGATCGACGAGCTCAAAAATCTCGGCGGCGACATGGTTCTCAAGGCGGACGGGAAGATCGCGCTTGCGCCGGATTTGCTTTCGAGCACGCTCGCGATCAAGCTGACGCTCAGCCAGGCCACCACCCGGCGCCTCAATCTCGGGCTGTTGCAGAACCTCCTGCCCCATCCGCCGGGCCTCGAACCTTACACGATCGGGGGGACGTTGAGGGCGCCGTCGATTAGCTGAATTCCCGTCGCGCGATATCCAGTCCGGCGCGTCGCGCAGAAATGCGCGCATCGGCAATGGCGAAAAGCGCCTTGCCGGGGCGGCGGAATCGATGCACAATCGCCGGATGCTCGAAGTAGCGCTGCGGTTGTCATCGAACATATGAACAAACTCGGTCTTCATTACTCGGCGGGCGGCTCGCCCACGACGCGGCTTTCATTCGCGAAGGAAGCGGAAGAACTCGGCTACACCTCGCTCTGGACCACCGAGGTTTCGGGACCCGACGCGTTCGTCACGCTGGCCGCATTGGCGCTCAATACCAGCAAGCCCGAACTCGCGACCGGCGTCGTGCCGATGCAGATTCGAACGCCGGGTGCGATGGCGATGGGGTATCTGACGCTCAATGAAATGTCGGGAGGACGCGTGATCGCGGGGCTGGGCGTGTCGAGTCCGGTCATCGTCGAGCGATGGCACGGAATGTCGTATCGCAAGCCGGTCACCGCGATGCGCGAGTGCGTCACGATCATGCGCCAGCTCTTCACCGAGGGCCGCTCGAAGTTCGATGGCGAGGTGTATAAGTCCGACTTTCGTCTCGGCTTCCGATTGACCGCGCCGCGCCCGCCGCGAATCTACCTCGCCGCGCTCAACGCACCGATGCTCCGGCTGGCGGGCGAAGTCGCCGACGGAGTAATCCTGAATTATTCGCCGCCCGAAGCGATTGCGGCGATGATCGAGGAAATCCACCACGGCGCGCATCGCGCTGGCCGCGATCCGTCCGCGGTAGAAATCGCAACTTACGTCCGGATGTGCATCACCGATGAACCGGAGCGCGCGGTCGATGCGTTCAAGCGCGAACTTGTCGGTTATGCATTCGTCGATGCCTACCAGAAGATGTTCTCCCGCTATGGGCTCGCGGAGGAATTCGATCGGGCTCGCAAGTTATGGCGCGATGGCAAACGCGATGAGGCGCCGCGCGCGATGAGCGACGCTTCGGCGCACAAGATAGCGGCATTCGGGCCGGCGCAGGCCGGACGCGATTTCGTCGCGCGCTTTCGGGCGGCCGGCGTCACACATCCGGTCGTATTCCCGATCGGCCCCGGCGCGACCGCCGAGCGCGACTATCCCAACACGATGCGCGCGCTCGCCGGCGCATAGTCCGAGTTGCCGCCCGAATGGCGGAGGAATCCGCAGTGGGGGTGTGATAGCATGGGCGGCGAGGCGTCGCGATGAAGTTCAAGCGGATTACCGTGCATCCGGGCCAAATGGGCGGCGTCCCGTGCATTCGGGGATTGCGGATTCCCGTCGCCACTGTGGTGGGAATGGTAGCCGACGGCATGACCCGCAAAGAGATTCTTGAGGCGTACCCGGATCTCGAGCCCAAGGACATCGACGAAGCTCTTCGCTACGCTGCCGAGGCCGTGCGCGAGCGCGAGCTGCCGCTTCGCTCCGCCTCTTGAGATTTCTCGTCGATAATTCCCTTTCGCCGCTGGTCGCGGACGGACTGAGGAGAGCCGGCCACGACGCTGCACACGTGCGTGACCACGGCATGCAGGCGGCCGATGACGCCCGGATTTTCGAGCGTGCCAGGCGCGAAAGGCGGACAATCATTTCCGCTGACACAGACTTTGGCGCTCTTCTCGCTTCGCGGGAGACCCGAAAGCCGTCGGTGATCCTATTTCGCCGCGCAACTCAACGACGCCCCGAAAAACAAGTGAATTTGCTGTTGGCGAACCTTGGCGAGGTCGGACCTGATCTTGTCCACGGCAGCGTCGTCGTATTCGAGGAGTCGCGACTGAGGATCCGGCGCCTCCCGATCAAAAGAGCCGCGCGGTGAGCCGCGGCCGTTGCGCTTTGCGGCGCCGCCACCCGCCGTTATCATGATCGTGGTAGCCCCCGCATCTCCCGTCAGACCGGAGGTTCAATCACGATGCGAACCACAGCGATTTTGACTGCCGTCTTTCTCGCACTGGCAACCGCCGCAATCGCGGTCGAGCAGCCGCGGCTGATCCCTCGCTCCGCGCGTATCGATCGCCCTGTCGAACAGGTCTTCGACACTCTCAAGCAATACTTTTCGGGCCCGTCGCTGAGCATGTTCAACCTGGTCAGCGCCGATCGCAAAAACGGCACGATTGTAGCCCGGCGCGCCGGAATCGACACCGCCCACTGGACGGACTGGGCCTTCTGCGAGGCCGAGCCGATGAAGATGATCTACAAATTCGAGGACGGAACGGCGACCGTGACCGTGAAGGTCGAAGCTTCGGGTAATAACCGCACGTTCGCGAGCGTGACCGCCGACTTCCAGGGCACCTACGGGCTGGCATCCTCGGAGAACAAAATCGCGTGCGTCTCCAAGGGCTCGCTCGAGGAAAATATCCTCGCCGTCGCACGCGGCGCCGCGTCGCACCCGAGCAATTGAGCGACGCGCCGGAAATCGCGGCCGCTTTACCGTTCGCATCGCCGGCGGAGCCTGGCTTCCCGGTCGCGGCCCGGCTGACCTCGCGCGACGTCTTTCGCCTGCTCGCCCGAGCGTGGCCATTCATCCGGCCCTATAAGCGGCATCTGGGCTACCTTTTTCTGCTCACGCTCCCGGCGCTGCCGGCGGGCCTTTTCGGCCTCATGATGATCCGGGTCTTGTTCGACGTGGTGGGACATGGAGCCGCTCTCACCACGGCCGAAGCGCGGATGCTTTTCGTAACGATCGGAGCAACCCGCGAGCAGGTATTGCGTCACGCGTGCATCGTGGGAGGGGCCGCGCTGTTAGCCGCGCTTCCCTACGCCGCATTCATGTTTGGCTACACGGTCTGGATCCTCCAGCGCATCACCAATCTGTTCCGCGTCAATCTCTACACGCGGCTCCAGGAGCTGAGTCTCCGCTTCCACGCCGAGGAGAAGATCGGCGATGCGATTTTCCGGATGTTCCAGGATTCGGCGGTCATCTACCAGGTAATCGAAGGCCTGGTAATTCAGCCGCTTCACGCAGTTCCCTTCGCGCTGGCCAATTTGGTCTGGCTCGCGATGTTCAACTATCGCATGGCGGCGATCGCGCTCGCGCTATTGCCGGCGAACTTCGCGCTCGCGTGGTATTACGCGTCGAGCTTGAGGCGCGCCTTTATCGGCGAGCGCGAGACCGCGGCGGCGGCGACCACCCGGATCGAGGAGACGCTCTCATCGATCAAGGCGGTCAAGGCGTTCGGATGCGAGACGCGCGAGGGCGGCCGCTATGCGCGCGACAATTGGGACTCGTTTATCGCGGCGCGGCGCGCGCGCCTGATGCTCGCGCGCTACCGCGTCTCGGCCGAGATTGTGCGCGGCACCGCGTATGTGGGCGCGATATGGCTGGGCGCCAGCCAGGTGCTCGCGGGCGGCGCGGCAGGACTCGCAATCGCAGCCGTATCGCTCGGGACCTTCCAGGGCGCGCTCGCGATATTCGGGCGGATGAGCGCGAGCACGCGCCGCCTCGCCGATCACTGGGGCGCGCTCCAGGATGTAGTCGTCGCGATGTCCCGCGTGCTCGAAATGCTCGGGAAACAATCGGACGAGAAGATGACGAGCGGTACGCGGATACCGCCCAAGACCGCATCGTCGGTCGTCTTCGATAACGTGAGCTTCGGCTACGATTCGCGCACCCCGGTCCTGACGGGGGTGTGCTTCACGGCGCGCGCGGGCGAGATCACGGCGATCGCGGGGCCAAGCGGGGCCGGCAAGAGCAGCATCATCGCCCTGCTGATGCGATTTTTCGATCCCGCCTCCGGCCGCATCCTGCTCGACGGCGTTCCGATTCGCGAGTTCGACCTTGCCGCGTGGCGCGCGATGCTCTCGGTCGCACTCCAGGAAAATCCTCTGTTCACCGCAACGATTCGCAGCAACATCACGTACGGGCGCAGCGAGGCAACCGATCAGGAGATTCAGGTCGCGCTCGAGCGCGCTGGGCTTGCCGAATTCGTCCGATCGCTGCCCGCCGGACTCGACACGATGCTCGGCGAGAAGGGCGCCAAGCTCTCGGCCGGCCAGGCCCAGCGGATCGGACTTGCGCGCGCGTTGCTGCGCGATGCTCCCATCCTGCTGCTCGATGAGCCGACCTCTGCGCTCGACGTCGCAACCGAGGAGGCGGTGATGCGCGGGATCCGGGGCTGGCTCGACGAGCGGCCCGGCGGCCGCCTGGTCATCATCGCGACTCATCGCCGCACGACCGCATCCAGAGCCAACTCGGCGTACGCAATCGCCGGGGGCAGGATGGAACAACTAGTAGAGCCGGCCTCCGAGCTGCGCGAGGCGTCCGAGACCTGATATGGCCCCGTCCCTCGACAAACTTAATCTCGCGCCCGAAGGCACCCATCGCGCGGCGCAAGGGCCCGATCCGCGCTTAAGCCGCCTCTATGCGAATGAGCGCCCGCCGCTTGGCGCGCGCGAAGCATGGCGATTGCTGGCGCGCAGTTGGCCGTTCATCGCGATGCACCGCCGCCTGCTGGCGCTCAAATGCCTGTTCGCATTCGGCTCGCTGACATTTTTCCTGCTCTCGCCGTGGCCGCTCAAAATCGTAATCGACAATGTTATCGACGGGCGTCCGCTCACGGGAATTCCGGCGCTCATCCTTCTCCCTTTGGCCGGGCGCAGCCGGAGCGCGCTGCTGACGGCGGTGGCGCTCTTCCTTGCCGCCTCGGCGATTCTCGTGGGGATGACCGGCGATGAGCCGCAAAGCCTCAGCACCGGCATCGGAAGCGGCGGACTCGACCAGGCCGGCTTTACCGCCAACGCCGCGAGCGACGGATGGAGCCTGTGGAACGGACTGTTCGGATATTTCGAGACGCGCGTCACGCTCGACCTGACGCAGCGAATCAACCAGACCGTTCGCACCGCGATCTACGGCCGATTTCTGCGCTCACCGCTCGGCCTCTATTCCGATCAGAAGGTCGGCGATGCGGTTTTCCGGGTGATGCACGACAGCGCGGCGATCGGCGCCGTCATTTACACCGGGGTGCTCGCCCCCGCGATGTCGGCAGCCGCGTTCGCGCTCGCGCTCGCGATCCTGTGGGCCGAGTTCCCCCGCGAACCGATCATCCCGGTACTGGCCGCGCTCGTACTTCCGGCGGTCGCAATCGGCGCCGGCCTGTTCGGCCGATCGCTGCGGTCGCAGGGCCAGCGGATGCGCGAGCGCGGAAGCGACGTGATGGCGGCGTTCGAGGAACGTATCGCGCACGTGCAGCTCATCAAGGCCTTTGGCCGCGAGGAACACGAGAGCCGGCAATTGGGAGCGGCCAGTTGGGGTTCGTATCGCGCGACGCTCAGGATGCTTGGGATCCTCCTGCTGGCGACCTGCGTGGTGGTCCCGGCGGTCGGCGTGCTTTCAGGCGCCACGCTCTACTACCTGATGATGCAGGTGATACGGGGACGGATGACGCTCGGCGATGTAACCCTGCTCAGCAGTTATACGGTGATGCTCATGCGGCCGATGTCGGTGATCGGACAGACATGGGCGTCGCTCCAGGGGCCAATCGCCGGATTGCGCAGGATTCACAGCGTGCTCGACAATCTGGCCGAATCCGATCGCGATGCGGCCTCGGACGGCGCGCTTGCGCATATCTCGGAGATCGAATTGCGCGACGTGAGCCTCGCCTACCCCGAGTCGCCGGCGGTTCTCGAGCACGTTTCGCTCACTCTCAGGCCCGGCCAGATGGTCGCGCTTGCGGGGCCGAGCGGCTTTGGCAAGACCACTCTCATTTACTCGATCCCGCGATTCATCGAGCCGGCCGCGGGCGAAATCCTCATCAATGGAATCGATTCCCGCAGTCTCGCGCTGCACGCGATTCGCGATCGCGTGGGCTTCGTCTTTCAGCAGGAGGCGCTGTTCTCCGTTTCGATCGCCGACAACATCCGATACGGCTCGGCCGATGCAAGCGACGGCGCCGTCCGCGATGCGGCGCGGATGGCCGGCGCCGCCGGGTTCATATCGCAATTGCCGGACGGATACGCCACGATGCTCGGCCGGCGCGGCGCCCGGCTCTCCGTCGGCCAAAAGCAGAGAATCGCGATCGCGCGGGCGCTCATCGCCAGGCCGGAAGTCCTGATCCTCGATGAGCCCGCCGCGCCGTTGGATCCGGCGGCCGAGGCCGATCTGATTGGGACGCTTCGCGACTTGGCGCGGACGCGAATCGTGATCATCGTCGCGCATCGCGCTGAGACGCTTGCCGCCTGCGATCGAATCTTCTTCATCCACGGCGGGACCGTGTCCGCCGCCGGAACTCACGAGCAACTGCTCGCCTCGTGTCCGCCCTACCAGAATTATCTTGCGATCGCAGCGTCCGAGATCGGCGCATGAACAAGGCGCCGGACAAATTGTTCTCCAACGCCGGATGGGCGCGGGCACTCCTCGCATCGCGCGGCCGATTTAATGTGCCCGTAATGTTGCCTGCTCCCAACGCGAGCGCGAATCGGTAAAATAATAGTGTGTGGGGTCTGGCGAAGTGTCGCCGGAGGGCCGTGCCCGCATCACTCACGGTTCGATTGATTGGCTGACGACAAACAAACAGCAGGCGCACCGGAACAACCGCCGCGCGTAGTGGTCGATTTCGAACTGCTCCGTCAGATCGGCGGCCAGAACTTCCGCGACCTGGGCGGCCATCCGGCTGCCGGCGGGCGCCGCGTGCGGCGCGACAAGGTATACCGATCGTCGCATCTGGCGATGATCCCCGCCGAGAGTCCGCTGCGCGGCCTCAATCTCCGCACTCTGGTGACGCTCCAGAGCCGCATCGAGGTGACCCATCTCGGTCCGCCGGAACCATCGATGCTTCAGGCGGCTCGATGGGAGCACATCCCGATCGGCGATGAGTGGTTCACCGACGAGGGCTTCGCGCGGTTCCGCAGCGAGCCGGGGCAGGAGCACCTCGCGATGGTGATTCATTTCCGCGAGGTGTGGCAGCGGTTCTTCAAGCTGCTGGCCGACCGCGAGGTCTATCCCCTGCTCTTTCATTGCTCGGCGGGACGGGACCGGACCGGGGTGGGCGCCGCGATGTTGCTGACGCTGCTGGGCGTGGATCGCGACCGTGTCGTCGCAGATTTCCTCGAAAGCAACCTGGTGTTCAAGACGATGCCGCTGCAAAGGGCCCAGATCGATCCGCTCTTCGAATTGATCGATGAGAACGGCGGAGCGGACGGATTCATGCGCGAGGTAATCGGCATCGATGCCGCCGACCTCGACGCGATTCGGGACGAGCTGCTCGAGTAACGATTCGTTCCTAAGCCGGCAGATAGCCCTCGCGCAGCAGCGATTTCGCAATAATCATCCGCTGCACTTCGCTGGTGCCCTCGCCGATTTCGGCGAGCTTCGCATCGCGCATGTACCGCTCGACGGGGAAGTCCGAGATGTACCCGTATCCGCCGTGAATCTGGACGGCCTTGGTCGCCGACCACATCGCGGTCTCCGACGCGAACAGCTTCGCGATCGCCGCTTCGCGAGCGAACGGGCGTCCCCGGTCCTTGAGCGCCGCGGCGCGGCATGTGAGCATCCACGACGCCTCGATCCGGGTCGCCATATCGGCGAACATCCACTGAATTGCCTGGAAGCCGGCAATCGCTTGCCCGAACTGCTTGCGCTCGAGCGCGTAACTGCGCGCATCCTCGAAAGCGCCGCGCGCGATTCCCGCGGCAAAGCCCGCGACTCCGATTCTGCCGCTCTCGAGCACCTTTAGCGTCTGCGAGTAGCCAGCGCCCAATTCGCCGATGAGATTGCCGGCTGGGACGGCGACGTTGTCGAAAATCACCTCGGCGGTGTCGCTCGCGCGCAGGCCGAGCTTTTCGATCTTGCGCCCGTTGGAAAGCCCCGGCGCGCCGCGCTCCACGATGAACGCCGATATTCCCGCCCGTCCGGCCGCAGGATCGGTCACCGCCATCACGACATACACGTCGGCCACGGTGCCGTTGGTGATGAACATTTTCGCGCCGCTTATGCGGTAGCCGTCGCCCTCGCGGACCGCGCGCGTCTTCATCGCGGCCGCATCGGAGCCCGAGCCCGGCTCGGTGAGGCACCATGCGCCGAGCTTGGCTGCGCGGATCATCTCGGGAACGAAGCGATCGCGATGGTTATCGGCGGCGAACGCCGCGATGTGCCCGGTCGAGAGCGACATCTGCGCCGCGCAGGTGAGGCCCACCGACGCGTCGAAGCGCGAGAGGCCCTCGATCACGAGCACCTGGGAGAGCGTGTCCGCGCCGCCGCCGCCCCATTTCTCGGGGAATGACACGCCCAGGAAACCCAGCTCGCCGAGCTTGCGGATAACGTCGCGCGGAAAAGTCTCGTCGCGATCCCACTTGGCCGAGTGCGGCTTGATCTCGCGCTCGGCAAAGGCGGCCAGCGTGTCGCGGATTTGCCGCTGCTCGTCGCTGAGGTCGAAGTTCATGCAGTTGCGCTCGATGCTACGCGCGTGGTTGCACGTTCTCGCGCACCCATTTGACGATGTCCTCGGTGGATGCGCCGGGCGTGAAGATTTCCTTCACGCCGATCTGCTTGAGTTTTTTCGCGTCGTCATCGGGGATGATCCCGCCGCCGAAGACCACGATGTCCTCGCCGCCGCGCTCGCGCAGAAGGCGGACCACCTCGGGGAACAGCGTCATGTGCGCGCCCGAGAGAATCGACAGCCCGACCGCATCGACGTCCTCCTGCACTGCGGCCTCCGCGATCATCTCGGGCGTCTGATGGAGCCCCGTATAGACCACCTCGAAGCCGCTGTCGCGCAGGGCGCGCGCGATGATTTTCGCGCCGCGGTCATGTCCGTCGAGTCCGGGTTTCGCGACCAGAATTCTGAGTCTCTTGTCGGCCATGCGTTAAATCCAACCTGGGTCTTTGTAGACGCCGAACTCGGAGCGAAACACGTCGCAGATTTCGCCCACCGTCGCCTGCCGGCGCACCGCTTCGCAAATCGGTTCCATCAGGTTTTCGCCCGAGCGGCAAGCCTCGGCGACGCGCCCGAGCGCCTCTTTCACCGCGGTGGAGTTCCGCTCGCGCCTGATCTTGCGGACGCGCTGAATCTGCTTCTCTTCGATTGCGGGATCGATCTTGAGCGTTGCGATCGGGATCTCCTCGGGCACGACGTACTTGTTCACCCCGACCACGCTCTTGATTCCCTGCTCGAGCTGGCGCTGGTAGACGAACGCCGACTCGGCGATCTCGCGCTGCGGATAGCCCGTCTCGATCGCGCGGATCATCCCCCCGAGATCGTCGATCCGTCCGATGTAACCCATCGCCTCGCGCTCGAAGCGTTCCGTCAGCGCCTCGACCGCGTAACTCCCGCCAATTGGATCGATCGTGTTCGCGACGCCGGTCTCCTCGGCGATTATCTGCTGGGTGCGCAGCGCGACAGTCACCGCCTGCTCGGTCGGCAGCGCAAGCGTCTCATCCATCGAATTGGTATGCAGCGACTGTACGCCTCCGAGCACGCCGGCGAGCGCCTGGATCGCGACGCGAACCACGTTGTTGAGCGGCTGCTGCGCGGTGAGCGACGCGCCGGCGGTCTGCGCATGCGCCCGCAGCATCATCGAGCGCGGATCCTTCGCGCCGAAGCGCTCCTTCATGATTCGGGCCCACATCCGGCGCGCCGCGCGCAGCTTGGCGACTTCCTCGAGAAAATCGTTGTGGATGTTCCAGAAAAACGACAGCCGCGGCGCGAACTCATCGACCCCAAGCCCGCGCTCGAGCGCCGCCTCCACGTAACAAATCCCGTCGGCGATCGTGAAGGCCAGCTCCTGGACCGCGGTCGAGCCCGCCTCGCGGATATGGTAGCCGCTGATCGAAACCGGGTGCCATCGCGGAGCCTTGCGCGCGCAGAACTCGATCATGTCGGTGACGATTCGAAGCGACGGGCGCGGCGGACAAATCCATTCCTTCTGCGCGATGAACTCCTTGAGCATGTCGTTCTGGATCGTACCCCCGATACGCTCCCACGGAATTCCGTTGCGCTCCGCGGCCACCAGGTACATCGCGAGCAGAACCGACGCCGAGCAATTCACCGTCATCGAAGTCGTCACGCGGTCGAGCGCGATGCCGTCGAACAGGCGCATCATGTCATCGATGGCCGTGACCGAGACGCCCTCGCGGCCGACCTCGCCCAGGGCGCGCTCGTGGTCCGCGTCGTAGCCCATCAGGGTGGGCATATCGAACGCGGTCGAGAGGCCATCCTGGCCCTGGCTCAGCAGGAAGTGAAACCGCGCGTTGGTGTCCTCGGCAAGCCCGAAGCCCGCGAACTGCCGCATCGTCCACAGCCGCCCGCGATACATCGAGCCATATATTCCGCGCGTGTATGGATACTCGCCCGGCTCGCCGAGCGCGTCGTCGTAGGAACCCTTCACATCATCGGGCGAGTAAAGCGGCTCGATCTCCATGTCGGAGACGGTCGAGAAACGCGCCGGCCGCAGGACCCCCTGCGCGTAAGTGGTTTCGAGCCAGCGCCGTTTGTCGCTCACGTGACCCTCACGCCGAAGCGCGCAACACCTGGCTTGCAATCACGAGCCGTTGAATCTCCGAGGTGCCCTCGTAAATCTCGGTGATCTTGGCGTCGCGGAAATAGCGCTCGACCTTGAACTCTTTGGTGTAGCCGTAGCCGCCGTGAATCTGGACCGCCTCGATCGCCGCCTTCATCGCAGCCTCCGCAGCGAACAGCTTCGCCATCGCCGACTCTTTCGTGCACGGAAGTCCCGCATCCTTGAGCGATGCCGCGCGATGCGTGAGCAGGCGCGCCGCATCGACATCGACCGCCATATCGGCGAGCTTCCACTGGATGGCCTGATGGTCGGCGATGGGCCGGCCGAAGGTCCGCCGTTCCTGCGAGTACTTCAGCGATGCCTCCAGAGCCGCCCGCGCGATCCCGACCGCCTGCGCGGCGATTCCAATCCGCCCGCCGTCGAGCGTCTTCATCGCGACCTTGAATCCTTCGCCCTCGCAGGCCAGCAGGTTCTCGCGCGGCACGCGCATGTCGGTGAAGCTCAACTGCGCCGAATGCGCGCCGTGGATTCCCATCTTGTCCTCGACCCGGATGACCTGCCATCCGGGCGTATCGGTCTCCACCGCGAACGCGCTGATTCCGCGATGCTCCTTGTCCAGCGCGGTCATCGCGAACACGATCGCGACTTTCGCTTGCGGCGCGTTGGTGATGAAGCTCTTGCTTCCGTTGATCACGTACCAGTCGCCGTCGCGCACGGCACGGGTCTTCTGGCCCGCGGCATCGGAACCCGCCTGTGCCTCCGTCAGGGCGAAGCAGCCGAGCCAATCGCCTCGCGCCATCTTCGGCAGGAATCGCTCCTTTTGCCGATCGGTGCCGAGTCCGAGAATCGGCCACGAGCCGAGCGAGCAGTGCGCGGAGACGATCGTCGCCGTCGCTGCGCACGCGACCGCGATCTCCTCGATCACCAGTGCATAGGCAACCTGGTCCAGCCCCGCGCCCCCGTATCGTTCGGGGATGAACGTACCCAGCATCCCGAGGCGCGACAGTTCGCCGATCGCCTCGGCGGGGAAGCGATGCGTGCGGTCGGTTTCGACGCCGAGCTGCTCGAGCTTCTCTTTGGCGAAGCGGCAAGCCGTGTCGCGAGCGCCGCGCTCGGCGTCAGTCAGTTCGAGGTCCACGCTTCATCTTTTAGCCCACCATCGGCGCGGGGTCGATAGAACCGCGCGGCGGGTCGCCAGGAGGCGCCACTCGGAGCGCGACGATATTTATGAGCGATTTAGCGCTACCGGTGCTGCCACTTGGGCGGGCGCTTCGCGACAAACGCGGCCGTGCCCTCGATGCGGTCGGCGCTGGCGAATACGACGCCGAACGCCTCCTGCTCGAAGCGCAGGCCGGCGGCCTCGTCCATCGTGGACGATGCGCCGAGCGCGGCCTTTGCCTGGCGCAATGCGAAGCCGGATTTGCTCGCAAGCTTCTGCGCGAGTGTGCGCGCCGACTCCATCAATTTATCGTGCGGCACAACCTGGCTGACGAGCCCGAGCGAAAGCGCGGTCGGCGCATCGATCATCTCGCCGGTCATGATGAGTTCGCGCGCCTTGGCCTGCCCGATGCGATGCGGCAGGCGCTGGGTTGCGCCGAAACCGGGGATGAGACCGAGGTTGATTTCGGGCTGACCGAAGCGCGCCTTTTCGCTCGCGACAATCAGATCGCATGCGAGCGCGAGTTCAGTGCCGCCGCCGAGTGCAAAGCCATTGACCGCGGCGATTACCGGAATCGGAAGATCCTCGATGGTGTCCATCACGCGATGGCCCAGGCGGGAGAACTCCAGCCCCTCGGCCGCCGACATCTGCGTCATCGCGGCGATATCCGCTCCCGCGACGAACGCCCGATCGCCCGCGCCGGTCACAATCAGGACGCGGACCGAGGGATCGTGGCGGACGTCGCGGATGACGCGCGCGAGGTCCTCGAGCACCTCGCGATTGAGCGCATTGAGCGCGCCCGGCCGATTAATCGTGAGGGCTGCGATTTCCGCTTTTTCAAAAACGACGTGCTTGAGTTCCATCGGGCGACTTCCTCCCTCCGGCGGATGCGCCCGCTCGCAGCCGCATCCTCGGTCCATCTATATCAGCACGCCCGGCCGATTCCATCGCGCGGGATACCCGCGATGGGTAGTGTCTCAGTTTGGATTTTGCCTTTGGAATGATTTGGCAACGGAGGGCTTTAGACCGTAGAAATATGGCAGAAGGCCAACCGTTATTATAATCGTGCGTCTTACCAATATGCCTCCATCAACTCCGAGACCCATTTGGGCTGACGAACTTCCCCGCGAGGGAGGAACTCACGCATCACTGGTTTGATGTCGATTACTGGGGTGCCATCGATCGCATCAAGTCCTTCAACCTTCAGCCGAATTCCTTCGACTGCAAGGATTTTGCACACGGTTACTCCTACCCGATTTGGTCGGTTTTTGCCGCGTTGAGCGAAAATTCCCGTCAGCGGCCAGTCTTGCCGTCCGCGCGGATGGCGAGCGCCATTCTCGATCTTCTCTGACGCAACCTTGTCGAAAAGGAAAACAACCTCAACGTGACTGAAGGTATCAAGTCCAGCGAAGGCATCGGGTGTAAAGGACGCCGGGTCAAGCTCGATGATTGAGCGGTTGTGACCCCAATTGTCGTCAATAGGCTCAGCCCTGCCACCACGAACATATCCGATTGCTTCAATCGTATATTTCATCAATCTGCTCCTCGTTCTTGGGTGTGCCGACCGATGTCGTGCGACAAAGAGAAGGGCGGGTATCGAGATTAGCCGGTTCCGGGGAGAAGAACCAACAAATGCCGAAATTCAAACTGAGGCACCACGCCGCGATGGCGCCGCTTGCCCGCAGCGCTTGAGCGCGGAACAATGCGCGGATGCCGATTCTCAGCCGTTTAGGAGTGAGCGTGCGCCGATGCGCCGGCACTGCGGCCCTGCTTGCATTGGCGATGGCGCTTGGCGCGTGCTCGACGCACGCGGAGAGGACCGCCGAGCAGCTCCGGGCGGTCGCCGCCGACAATTGCGCCAAAGGCAATCAGGCCGCGTGTTCGACCGTCATCCAGCCGCGCGGCGACAGCGGGGTCGTAATTCGATCGACGTTCTCGGTCAACGTGCTCACGCCGGAGTGCGATAACGGAGACATGAACGTATGCCGGCAGTTGGCGGTTCTCTACGCCGAGCTCCTGGCATGGTGCGGGCCGAAGAATACGCAAGCCTGCGACGCCGTGCATCAGGCGACCTGGCCGCACGAGTGGGACGTCTCGGTGCTGATCGAGGAGGCGCGCCAGAAATGCGCGCGCGGCGAATTCAAGGCGGAGTCGGACACCTGCGACGCGCTGCGCAACATGTGACGCCGCGGCGCTCGCGCGACCGTGCGGGCGAATCGGCGGCCGATTGCGCGCGCTCAGTACTCGGGCTTGAAATCGAAGTGATGAATCGCCTCGATGAAACGAACCGTGCGCGTCTGCGACCGCATCACGACGCTGTTCGTGAGCGCGCCGCCGGAGAAGAACCGCACGCCGCGCAGGTAATCGCCGGTGGTCACGCCGGTTGCCGCGAACATCACGTTGTCGCCGGCGAGTTCCTCGAGCGTGAAGCGGCGCGTCAAGTCGAGGATTCCCATCGCGAGACACTCCTCGGCCTCCTGCGCATTCCGGGTGGCGAGCCGGCACTGCATCTCGCCGCCCACCGAGCGGATCGCCGCCGCCGCGAGCATCCCCTGATGCGCGCCGCCGGTCCCGATCAGCATGTCGATTTCGCTTTCAGGGCGGGTGGTCGCGATCGCGGCGGAGAGGTCGCCGGCGCTGAGCAGCTTGATTCCCGCCCCGGCGCGGCGCACTTCCCCGATTAGCTTCTCGTGGCGCGGCCGGTCCAGGATCGCGACGCGCAGGTCCTCGACATACACGCTCTTCGCCTCGGCAAGCGCCTTCAAGTTGTCGGTCGGCGAGCGGTCCAGATCGATCACGCCGCGGCCGGCGGGCCCGCAGGCAATCTTGTCCATGTACGTGTCCGGGCAGCGGAGGATTTTGCCCCGCTCGGCAAGCGCCACGCAGGAGAGCGCATTGGGACCGCCGGTGGCGCAAATCAGCGAGCCTTCGAGCGCGTCGAGGGCGACATCGACCTCCGGGCCCAGGCCGGTGCCGACGATCTCCTCCTCGTAGAGAACGTCAGTCTCATCGCGCCTGCCCTCGCCGATCACGATCTTGCCGTCCATCGCGATCGAGTTGAGCGTCTTGCGCATCGCGTCGCACGCGGTACGGTCGGCCATCTGCTCGTCGCCCTTTCCGATAAAACGGGCGGATGCGAGCGCCGCGGCCTCGGTCGCGCGAACCACTTCAAGAGCAAGATTCCTCTCCATCGCCGTCTCCGCTTCAGCTTGGGAGCAACTCGCGATTGCGGCCGAACAGAGACTCGATCAGGCGGTATCCGTCGGTCACCACGACTCCCGTCCTGGCCGCATCCGACTCCGTGTACCGGCGCGCCGGAGCGCCCGCACGGCTCAATGCGTCCAATGTCATCATCGCAAACGGGACGGGCTCGGGCGAGTGGGTCTTTAGCTTCGACGGTGTCGCGTGGTCGGGCATGAGCAGGATCGCGAACGGCCCCATCGCGCGAAGCCCCTCGAGCATCGGCCCCACGATCAGCTCGTCGATGCGCTCGATTGCCTCCTTCTTGAGATCCGCTCGCCCCATGTGGCCCGCCTCATCGGGAGCCTCGATGTGGAGGAGCAGGAAATCGCGCTGCTTGAGCGCCTCCAGACCGTAGCGCGCCTTGGCCGCGTAGTCGGTGTCGAGAAAGCCGGTTGCGCCGGGAACTTTGATCAGCGCAAGCCCCGCCAGGCGCCCGATTCCGTTCACCAGGTCCACCGCCGAGATCACCGACCCTTCCAGCCCGAAACGCTCCTTGAGCGTCGGCACCGCGGGGCGCGTACCCTGTCCCCAGAACCAAATGGATGTCGCCTCGGTCTCGCCCTTCTCCCGGCGGGCGACGTTCACGGGATGCTCGCGCAGGAGCGCCGCGGCCTGGCTCATCAGATCGGAGAGACGGCCGGCCCCCTCGCCCTGCGGCAGATAGGGCTCGACCAGCTTGCCGGTGATGTCGTGCGGCGGAGTCAGGCGGGTGGCCGCGATGCCGTCGCGCCAGACCATCAGGTGCCGGTAGCTCACGCCACTGAAGAACTCGATACCGTTGCCGCCGAGATCGCGCCCGATGTCGGCGACGATCCGGGCCGCCTCTTCGCTCGTGATATGTCCGGAAGTGAAATCGTGCATCGCGAGCGGTCCGCCTCGTTCCAACGGTCTCAGCGACACGAGGTTCATACGGAACACGACGTCGCGCGTCCCGAGCTCGATGCCCTGGCTTGCCGCCTCGATCGGCGCGCGGCCGGTATGATAACGGCGCGGATCGTATCCCATCATCGTCATCGTCCCGACGTCGCTGCCCGGCGGCATCCCCTGCGGAATCGTCGCGACCAGGCCAAGCGTGCCGCGCGTCGCGAGCAGGTCCATGTTCGGGATGCGCGCGGCCCCAAGCGGCGTGCGGCCGCCGAGTTCGTCGCACGGCCAGTCGGCCATGCCGTCGCCATGGATGATCACGTATTTCATCGAGTCGTCCGCGCGCTCTATGCGACGGCGCGCCGCAACGCGCCGCTCAATCGCGTTCGAGAATCTTCATAATCTTCCCGATCTCGGGCTCGACGACGATCGGGTTGCTCAGATTCTTCATCGCCGTATCGGGATCCTTGAGCCCGTGGCCCGTCAGCGTACAGACGCAAACTGAACCCGGCTTGAGTCCGCCGGTTGCGCCGTACTTGAGCAATCCTGCGACCGATGCCGCCGAGGCAGGCTCGGCGAATACGCCGCCCGCCGCGATGAGACGGTAGGCCGCCAGAATCTCCGCATCGGTGACCGCATCGATCAGGCCGCCGGACTCATCGCGCGCCCTGACCGCGCTCGTCCAGCTTGCGGGATTCCCGATCTTGATCGCGGTCGCGACGGTGTGCGGGTCGTCGATCGGATGGCCGACCACGATCGGCGCGGATTCCGCCGCCTGGTAGCCCATCATCTTCGGCAACCGCCCCGAAAGCCCCTCCTGCTTGTATTCCTTGTAGCCGGCCCAGTACGCGGTGATGTTGCCCGCATTGCCGACGGGCAGAAAATGATGCGTGGGCGCATCGCCGAGCTGGTCGCAAACTTCGAATGCCGCGGTCTTCTGCCCGGCGATTCGATCCGGGTTCACGCTGTTGACCAGCCGAATCCGCACCGGGTCGCGCTCGGCGAGATCGCGCACGACCTTCAAGCAGATGTCGAAGTTTCCGATCACCTCGACCACGCGTGCGCCGTGCATAACCGATTGAGAGAGCTTGCCGAGCGCAACCGCGCCCTTGGGAATCAGAACGTAGGCCTTAAGCCCGGCGCGTCCCGCATACGCCGCGGCGGATGCTGCGGTGTTGCCCGTCGATGCACAAATGACGGCGCGGGAGCCCTCGCCGAGCGCCTTGGACATCGCCAGCGTCATCCCGCGATCCTTGAACGAACCGGTCGGGTTGGCGCCCTCGTACTTAAAGTAAACCTTTATATTTGGCCCTACCCGATCGGCGAGCGCCGGCGCATCGATGAGCGGAGTGTTGCCCTCGTTGAGCGTGACGATCGGGGTCGCATCCGTAACCGGGAGAAAGCGGCGGTAATGTTCGATGAGGCCCGGCCAGCGGCGAAGGCGCGGTCGGGCGCTGTCAGCGGTGGCGGGCATTTAGCTAAAGATTCTCCTCGATTCGGATGAACGCCGGCTGCGCATCGACCAGCCTGGTCTTTCGGATCGCGCTGAGCGCGCGCCGGAGGTTGCGCTCGCGCGCCTCGTGTGTCCGCATTATAACCGGAACCGTCGCCTGCGCACCTCTCCCCTTCTGGATGAGCGAGGCAATCGAAATCTCGTTGCGCCCCAGGATCGACGCGATCACGCCCAGGACTCCCGGCTTATCGCGCGCCATAAAGCGCAGATAATATTCGCATACCACGTCGTCCATCGGCTTTACACGGGCGCGCCCGAGCGACTCGAACGGGTAACCGAGCGCATGGCCGCGCGAGCCGGGCCCGCCGAGGCGCTGCCGCGCGATCTCGAGGATGTCCGCCAGCACCGCAGTCGCCGTCGGCATCTGGCCCGCGCCAAGACCGGTGTACATGGTCGAGCCGAGCGCCTCGCCGCGGATATAAATCGCGTTGAATGCGCCGCCGACGCTCGCCAGCAGATGGCTCGAGGGAATCATCGTGGGATGCACGCGCGCCTCGATTGCGCCCTCGTCATCCTTGGCGATCGCGAGCAGCTTGATGGCGAAGCCGAGTTCGCGGGCATAGGCGATATCGGCCGGCGTGATTCGGGTGATTCCCTCGGTGAAGACCTGCGCGGGCCGAAGCAGCGCGCCGAAGGCGAGCGTGACGAGCAGGCAGAGCTTGTGCGCGGCGTCGTGGCCCTCGACATCGAGGGCGGGATCGGCCTCGGCCAGTCCCGCGCGCTGGGCCTCCTCCAGAGCCACTTTGAACTCCACCCCGCGATCGGCCATCGTCGAGAGAATCGAATTGCAGGTCCCGTTTACGATCCCGTAGACCGCGCGCTGGCGGTCGCCCGCGAGCGCCTCGCGCAGCGTGCGGATAATCGGCACGCCGCCGCCGACGCTCGCCTCGAAGCCGACCGCAAGCCCGTGGTTCGCCGCGGCCCGGAAAATCTCGGCGCCCGATTCCGCGAGCAGCGCCTTGTTGGCGGTGACGACGTCCTTGCCCGCCTCGAGCGCCCGTATGATGAGCGTGCGCGCAGGCTCGGTGCCGCCGAAAAGCTCCACCACGATGTCGATATCGGGACGGGTCACGAGCGCAGCGCTGTCGCGGGTGATGAGCTTCGCGGTGATCCCGAGCGAGCGGTCGGGCTCGAGGCTGCGGTCGGCAACCCCGGCGAGCACCAGCGGCACGCCGAGCTTGTGCGAGTAGATCGCGGCGTTGCCGCGCAACAGCTTCACCACGCCTGAGCCGACGGTGCCGCATCCGAGCAGAGCGATCCGTATCGGTTTCAATCGCGCACCGCCATCGAGGGTTTCCAGGCCGCTCAGGATGCGCCGGCGGCGCGGCGCTCGCGGGCGAATCGATGCTGGCTCAGCGCGCGGCGGATGCCGCGAATCGCCTGGCGGGTACGATGCTCGTTTTCGATCAGCGCGAAGCGGACGAATTCATCGCCGTCGGCGCCGAATCCAACACCCGGCGACACGGCGACCTTCGCCTCGGCCAGCAGGAACTTTGCAAACTCGAGCGAGCCCATCGCGCGGAACGGCTCGGGAATCCGCGCCCACACGAACATCGTCGCCTTGGGTTTCTCGATCGGCCAACCGGCGCGATTCAGGCCGTCCACCAGCACATCGCGCCTGCGCCTGTAAGTCGCGACGATTTCCGCCACGCACTCCTGCGGCCCGTTGAGCGCGGTGATCGCAGCGACCTGGAGGGGGGTGAAAATCCCGTAGTCGAAATACGACTTGAGCCGGGCAAGGGCGCCGATCATCTCGCGGTTCCCGACCGCAAAACCGATCCGCCATCCGGGCATGTTGTAGCTCTTCGACAGAGTGAAGAACTCGACGCCGATTTCCTTGGCGCCCGCCACTTGCATCATCGAGGGCGCCTTGTAGCCGTCGAAGCAGAGGTCCGCGTACGCAAAATCGTGCGCGACCATGAGAGAATTTTCCGCGGCAAAATCGACGATCCGCTTCATGAAGCGCAGGTCCACCGTCGCGGTGGTCGGATTGTGCGGGAAGTTCATGATGAGAAATTTCGGTCGCGGCCAGGTATGGCTCACGATCGCCGTGAGCTCATCGAAGAATTCCTCGCCGCTCGCCCGCAGCGGAACGCCCTCCACCTGCGCGCCCGCGATGATGCAGCCGTACTGGTGAATCGGATAGGTCGGCGTGGGCGCGAGCACCACGTCGCCCTGGTCGAGGATCGCAATCGCCATGTGCGCGATCCCCTCCTTCGAGCCGATCGTGACGATCGCCTCGGAGTCCGGGTCAAGCCTGACGCCGTAGCGGCGCTCGTACCAGTCGCAGATGGCGAGGCGGAGCTTGTAGACCCCGCGCGAGACCGAGTAGCGGTGATTGGCCGGCTTGGTCGCCGCCTCGACCAGCTTGGCGACGATGTGCGGCGGCGTGGCCTCATCGGGATTTCCCATGCCAAAGTCGATGATGTCCTCGCCGGCGCGCCGCGCCTTGAGGCACAGATCGCCGATCACGTTGAAGACATAGGGCGGCAGCCGTTTTATGCGGGGGAAATCCATGGTTGCGCGGTCCTTTTTTGCGCGCGGCCGTCGCACCGCGCGAGATATAACTTTTAACGGACGCCCCGGCCCGCCGCTAGTGGGCCATCCTGCGGCCGCGAGCGTCCGGGGGCGCCCGATATCCCGGCCCCGGCCGTTGGCGAGCATCAGAATTTAACTTTCGGTTACGATACTGCGACCCCTTGCATAGTTTCTTGTCTTTATGTATCTTAACGCTACTTGGAAGCACGCTGATGAAGACAAAACACGCCACCAATCCCCGCACCGCAGGCAGCGACGTCTGGTGCCAGACCGTCTGGCAGTCGTTCTGCGCTGACGAACATCTTAAGCAGATCCACAAGATCACCGACGCGGAGATGAAAGCGCTCTCCAAGGTGGCGATGTTGGGCCGCGTGCTCAGCAAGCAAGACTACCTCTTCATCCTCGATCTCATCCGCCGTTCTCCCAAGCGCACCACGCCCAAAGAGTAACACCGCCCGCCGAGGACCCGCATCCGCAGGCCTTCGGCTCACGCCCAGCTCGAACCGACTCTCCCGCCGCGCGCGGCAGGATTTCCTGCCGCGCGCGAATCGCAAAATTCCGCTCGATCGGGACCCGCTCACTCGGCAGTGCCCACCGCGACGGCGGCTGGCTCGGCGCGCGGGCGAAGCGCCCAGTAAAACGGCGCGGCGCAAAGCGCGACTAATCCGGCCATCTGCCACCCGACCGGAATTCCGGCCGCGTCGGCAACGTAACCACCGGCCAGCAGGCCGCCTGAACCGCCGACGGTCTGGAACGTGCTGTTGAAGGAAAGCACCGTCGCCCGGTGCTCGGATGGGACGTGCTCATTGAGCCAGGCGGAGATGAGAGGAGTCGACACGCCGCTTAAAAGGTTCACCACGAACAGGATGGCAAGCGCGAGGTTCACCCGCCCGCCCACAGAGCCCGCCGCGAACAGGAGAACGCCCGTGCAGATGGCGAGCATCGACACCCGCCTGGCGCGCGTCATCTCGTCGGCGGCGATTCGCACCACGATTTCCGCTCCGATCATCCTGCCGAGCGTGAACAGGCAGTAAATCCATCCGACGATCCAGACGCCCACCGCATAGCGATCGTGGAAGAACAGCGGCCATTCGAGCCAGTATGGCGCCCAGGCCGCGAGCGTGATTGCGCCCGCCGTGCTCAGGATCAGGACCGGCCTGATCCCGAAGCCGAGCCGCAGCCCGTCGCGCACGCGCGCCCCGACTTGCACCGGAATCGAGCGGACGTCGATTCGCGCCGCATGCGGCCGCCGGTCGTGCATCAGGATCGCGCCCGCGACCGCGCTGATCGCAAAGCCCGCCGCTCCCATGAGCCAGGGCCACGCGATATTCACGTTCGCGGCGTACCCGCCGGCCACGGCCGAGCCCATCAAGCCCAGACTCGACAGTTGCGACAGGCGAGAGAACAGACGGTCCTTGGGGCTATCGTAGCCCGCGTCATCGAGCGCATCGACGCCCCACGCATCGATCGCCCCGTTGCAGAAGGTCGTGCCGATGCCGTCGATACTCTCGGCGAGAAGGAACACCGGGAAGCGATGCGCGGAGAAGTAGATCGTCCATGAGACGACGCGAAAGATCGCTCCGATGACGAACGACAGGCGCCGTCCGCGCGCATCGGCAAACGCGCCGGTCGGAACGTCGGCCACGACCAGGACGGTGAAGAACGCCGCAAGCACGCAGTTGATTTGGAACTGGTTGAGCCCGCGCGATCGGAGAAATATCGGATAGACGCCGAACAGGAAGCCGCCGGCGCACGAATAGATCATTACGACCGTGTAGTAGCGGCGGATGATGCCGCGAATTGCCGCGTGTTTCGAATTGCCGTCCGTTGTCGCCATCGCCGCACCATCCAATCAAGTCCAAAAAAAAGCCCCGGGGCTCATCGCCGCCGGGGCTTTTATCGAGCCAAATATCGCAGTCCATCTCAATTCATGAGGACACCACGAGATGAATTGGGGACAAGGTGGACTACGATTCCTAGCATGGTAATGAGACTAATCGGGCAGTTAGCGGCAGTCAAGGACGAATATATGCCACGAATTCGCGTTGCGGCGGAGCGGCCGTCTGTCGTCACCGGGCGGGCTGATGGGCGCGCCGCCGGCCGCAATGAATGATCGGTTCCGTCCCGAACGCCCGCCGTGCCATCTTATTCGGCATAACCTGGTGCGCCCGCCGCGCGCGTGGCGATGGGGGTGACTTCCGATGTCTGAAAAACGAAATCGCCTTGCCGCGATGGCCGCGCAACTGGCCGCCGACTTCGCCACTCGCGCCGCCGAGCACGATCGCGCCAACTCATTCCCGGCCGAGAACATCGCCCGGCTGAAGGAAGCCGGCTACACCGCGCTCGTGATACCCGAGAAGCACGGCGGACTCGGCGGCGACCTCGAGGATTTTGTGTTTTGCCAGGAGCAGCTCGCGCAGGGATGCGCTGCGACGGCGCTTGCGATCAACATGCACCTGTTCGGGCTGGGTGCGATGGTCGAGCGGGCGACGGGCCGCGCCGAGGAGACGCTGCTGTTTGAGGCGGTCGGCCACGCCAAACAAATCCTGGGCGGCGGAATCAGCGAGCCGGAGACCGGCGGAGATTGGGGCAACTTCGCGACGCGGGCGCGGCGCGATCGTGACTTTTACGTCCTCAACGGCCGCAAGACGTTCACCAGCCTCGCCCCGGTGATCGATCTGTTCATGGTGATGGCGACCGTCGATGGCTCTTCGCCGCCATCGTCGGCGACCTTCGCCGTCCCGCGCGCAACGCCCGGACTGGAAATCATCGAGACGTGGGACGCGATGGGAATGCGCGCGACGGCAAGCCACGATCTTGTGCTCAAGGACGTGCGGGTGCCGGCGATCGCGATGGCCGAGGAGCGCGCGGCCGGTCCCATCGATCAACAGGCAGTATCGCTGTTTGCATGGTTCAGCCTTTCGGTCGCGGCGATCTACACGGGAATCGCAATCGCGGCGCTCGCGTTCATCAAGGAATTCGCCGGGCGGCTGAAGCCGCTCAACCTCCCCCGCCCGATCAAGTACCTGCCCGGCATCCAGTTCGCGGCGGCGGAGGCCGAGGCGCTGATCGCCCAGTCGCGCGCTCTCTATGCGACCGTGGCGCGGGATTACCTCGGTAATCCCGAATCGTTCAAGGGCGAGGCGGGCCTGGCGCGGGTCGTGATGGTGAAATACGTGGCGACCAACAACGCGGTCCGCGCGGTGGATTACTGCATGGAGATAGCGGGCGCGCACGGGATTCTCAAGAAGTTCCCGATGGAGCGGTATTACCGCGACGTG
>Ga0187771_10000019_pt1 | contig 61994 bp, 53 predicted proteins | sample 0116_SJ02_MP15_1_FD_133139 | JGI IMG/M metagenome (GOLD analysis project Ga0187771, IMG submission 133139) | Tropical peat soil microbial communities from peatlands in Department of Meta, Colombia - 0116_SJ02_MP15_10_MG | ecosystem: Environmental > Terrestrial > Soil > Wetlands > Peat | place...
CGAGCCGAGCGCGACGTGGCGGCGAAACTCTCCGGCGAGGCATTCGGCGCGTCCGGCCGACGCATCGTGATCGAGGAGGCGCTGGCGGGGCGGGAGGCTTCGTTGCTCGCGGTGTGCGATGGGGTGCGGGCGGTCGCGCTCCCGGTCGCCCGGGACTATAAACGCGCCCTCGATCATGATCTCGGTCCGAACACCGGCGGGATGGGCGCCTGTTCGCCGGTTCCGTTCGTTTCCGGCGCCGACCTCGACGCGGCGATGGACCGGATCGTTTTGCCGACACTCGCGGAGCTCCGGCGCCGGGGGATCGACTACAGGGGCGTGCTCTACGCGGGACTGATGCTCGGTGAGGAAGGGCCACGGCTCGTCGAGTTCAACGTCCGGTTCGGAGATCCTGAGACCGAGGTCGTGTTGCCGCGTGTCGAGGGCGATTTCGCGGGGCTCCTCGCCGCCGCTGCCGCAGGATCGGTGCCCGAAGTGGTCGGCTGCGCGCCGCTGGCGGCGGTCTGCGTCGTCGCCGCGGCTCAGGGTTACCCCTCGAAGGCACGAAGCGGTGATCCAATAGGCGGTCTCGACGCGGCCGGTGCCGTGGAGGGCGTGACCGTCTTGCACGCCGGAACCCGTCTCGGCCCGGACGGGGTGCTGAGAACGGCTGGCGGACGGGTGCTCGCCGTGACGGCGGTGGCACCGACGGTCGATGAGGCTCGTGAGCGTGCCTACGCGGCAATGGGCGCGGTCAAAATCGACGGTATCCAGTACCGGCGCGACATCGCCGTGTTCGACAATGGGCGGAGAGCGTCGTGATCGGCCGGTACGCGCTTCCCGAGATGGCGGAGTTGTTCACCGACGAGGCGCGCTTTTCGCTCTGGCTCGAGATCGAGTTGCTCGCCGTCGAGGGGTGGTCGAAGCTCGGCGTCGTGACGGCGGAGGCCGCCCTCCGAGCGCGGCAACGGGCGCCGAGGGTTGACGCGGCTTTCGTCGCCGCCGTTGCCGAGCGTGAGAGTGTGACGGACCACGACGTCGCCGCCTTCGTCGACGTCGTGAGCCAGGCGATTGGTCAGCCAGAGAACGCCTGGATCCACCACGGGCTGACTTCGTCTGACGTCGTCGACACCGCGCTGTCGGTGACGCTGTGCCGAGCCGGCGACCTCCTCGTCGGGGCAGCCGCCGGCCTCGTCGACGTGCTGAGGCGCCGTGCCACGGAGTTCGCGTCGACGCCGATCGTCGGTCGCACCCACGGCATGCACGCCGAGCCGACGACGTTCGGGGCCAAGCTCGCGCTCTTCTGCCTGCAGGCTGAACGGGACCGCATTCGGCTGGAACAGGCCCGTGCCACGGTCGCAGTCGGCAAGATCTCCGGGGCCGTCGGGACGTACTCGAACATCGACCCGGGCATCGAAGCATACGTCTGCGCGGCACTGGGGCTGACTCCGACGCCGGCGAACCAGGTGATCGCCCGCGACCGTCACGCGCAGTTCCTCTACGCCATCGCCTCGACCGGGGCGACGATCGAGGCGATTGCCACCGAGCTGCGGCACCTCCAGCGCAGCGAGGTCGCCGAGGTCGAAGAGTCCTTCGGCGCGGGCCAGAAAGGCTCCTCGGCGATGCCCCACAAACGGAACCCGATCACCGCCGAGCGCCTCGTGGGGATCGCGCGCGTACTTCGTGGCTACCTCGTCGCCGGGCTCGAAGACGTCACGCTCTGGCACGAGCGCGACATCTCACATAGCTCGGTCGAGCGAATCGTCCTGCCGGACGCCAGCCAGCTCTGCTACTACGCGCTCGCGCGGGCCTCCCGCCTCGTCGACGGCCTCGTCGTTCAGGCCGACCGGATGCGCCAGAACCTGCTCGAGGGTTCGCACGGGCTCGTGTTCTCCCAACCTGTCCTGCTCGCGCTGGTCACCGCGGGATGCGACCGAGCCGACGCCTACGAGATCGTGCAACGTGACGCCCGCCGCGCCGCTGAGGAGGGGCGATCGTTCCGGGCGGTGCTCGAGGCGGATGACCACCTGGTCGCCGCGCTCGGAGTCGAGCGCGTGAGGATCGTCCTCGACGAGGCGTTCGACCTCGAGCGGGCACTGCGGCACGCCCACCGCACGACCGACGCCCTAGGCGAGGTGGAAGGGTGACGCTCGAGCTCGTCTACTCCGGCAAGGTGCGCGACCTCTACGACGCCGGCGACGGTCTGTTGCTCGTCGTCGCGTCCGACCGGATCTCGGCCTACGACTTCGTCTTTGACAAGCCGGTGCCGGACAAAGGGCGCGTGCTCACGGCGATGACGGTCTACTGGAGCGGCGAGCTCTGTTCCTTGGCGCCGACGCATCTCGTGAGCGCCGACCCCGCCCGTTTCCCGGCGGAGACGCAGGATTGGCCCGGACTCGCGGGCCGGGGGATGCTCGTCCGGCGGGCCGAGATGCTCCCGATCGAGTGCGTCGTTCGGGGCTACTTGGCCGGTTCGGCCTGGCGGGAGTACCGGGAGAGGGGAACGATGCACGGCGAGCCGCTGGCCGTGGGTCTCGTCGAGGCCTGCCGGTTGCCCGAGCCGGTCTTCACGCCGTCGACGAAGGCGGTGAAGGGGCACGACGAGAACATCAGTTTCGCTGCCGCCGCGGCCCTGATCGGCGCCGAGCTCGCGGGGCGAGTGCGACAGCTCTGTGTCGCGGCGTACACGAGGGCTGGCGCGATCGCGCTCGGACGGGGTGTCATCATCGCCGACACGAAGTTCGAGCTCGGGTTGGTCGACGGCGAGCTCACGATCTGCGACGAGATCATCACGCCGGACTCCTCGCGCCTGTGGGACGCGGCGGCCTGGGTCTCGGGGCTGGTCCCGCCCGCGTTCGACAAGCAGCCGATGCGCGACTGGGCGGCAGCGACCGGTTGGGACATGGCGTCGCCGCCTCCGCCCTTACCGGCCGAAGTCGTCGCGTCGACGCGCGCCCGCTACATCGACGCCTACGAGAGGGTCACCGGTCTGCGTTTCGCCGACTGGTGGAATGACGGGGGGGAAACGTGAATTATGGCATCGTCGTCGAGATCCGAGGCCTCACAGGGCTGGCCGATCCCGAGGGTCTCGCCATCGAGCGGGCGCTCCCCTCGCTCGGTTTCGCCGGCGTGGAGGGCGTCCACGTGGGCAAGGTCTTCCGCTTCTCGGTCGACGCGCCCAGCGCGGCCGAGGCACGAAGAACGGCCCAGGAGATGTGTGACCGACTGCTTGCCAACCCGGTGATCGAGCGCGCCGAGATTCGCGTCCTCGACGACCCGCCGGAGTCTTCGACGTGACGGCGGATGTCGGGATCGTCTGTTTTCCGGGGTCGAATTGCGAGCACGATGTCGCGCAGGCGCTTCAAGGGCTTGGTGCGTCGACGCGGTTTCTCTGGCACGGCGCGGATCAGGTCGGGGAGATCGGTGCCGTCGTCATCCCGGGGGGATTCGCGCACGGCGATTACCTCCGGCCTGGTGCGATCGCTCGCTTTTCCCCGATTATGCGGGCGGTGGCCAACTTCGCCGTCGACGGCGGTCCAGTCCTCGGGATCTGCAACGGCTTCCAGGTGCTCACCGAGGCGGGGCTGCTCCCCGGCGCGCTGACGCGCAACATCGGACTTCGGTTCATCTGTCAGACGGTCGAGTGCACGGTCGAATCGGTCGCGAGCGTGCTGACGTCAGCCGCGACGCCGGGGTCGGTGCTCCGGCTCCCGATCAACCACTACGAGGGCAACTACACCTGCGACCCGGCGACACTCGCCGAGATCGAGGCGCGCGGCCAGATCGTGCTCCGCTATCGGGAGAACCCGAACGGCGCGATGAATGCAATCGCCGGGGTGCGGAATCCCACGGGCAACGTCGTCGGTCTCATGCCCCACCCCGAGCGCGCCTCCGACCCGCTCGGGGTCGGGACGGACGGCGTCGTGCTCCTGCAGTCGCTGCTCGTTGCGGCGCTCGCCAGACGCGGTGTCAGCCGGCGCCCCGCGCCAGGTGACGCGGCGAGTTAGGCCCCGGCGCCTCGGTGGACACCCGCGCGACGCAGCACCTCGGCGGGGACCCCCGCCTCGCGCCAGGTGGCGTAGTCGATGCCCTTGCGGGCGCCGTACTCGGCTGCGGCGCTGACGAAGCCCTTCTCAAGTGCCGAGATGTCTTCCGGACCGCTTCCGGCCGACAGTCGGGCCTCGATGCTCTTGCGGCGCTGAATGAGGTGAAGTCGCTGCAGCGGATCGGCGTCCTTCAGACGGGCGGAGATTTCGTTGAGTTGCTTGCGAAGCGACTCTGCACTGGGACGACGACCTCGGCGCGGGCGATTGCGCTCGAGCGCTTCCAGGTAACGCCGCACGGCGAGCCCTTGCGTCCGGCCCGCAGCGAGCGCCGCCTTGTGCTCGGAGGTCATCGAAGTTCGCTTTCTTGGTGGTGTCATAACTCCACTATGACCGCGGACAGAATCGAATGCAATACGTTAATGGCCGTTGGCAAGATTGTTCATTTCATGACGTCGTCGGGAAGGGGCAGAAGTAATTGAACAGCTCGACGAATCGTGCAGAATCCGTGGACCTCCGACGCCATCGGAGCCTCGGACTTAGCGACGATGAGTACGGCATGATCGTCAGGATTCTCGGACGGAAGCCGACCGACACGGAGCTCGCGATGTATTCGGTGATGTGGAGCGAGCACTGCTCGTACAAGTCGTCGCGTATCCACCTGGCCCGACTGCCGACCAAGGCGCCCCACGTGCTGGTCGGGCCGGGTGAGAACGCCGGGGTTATTGACGTCGGCGACGGAATCGCCGTTGCCATGCGGATCGAAAGTCACAACCACCCCTCGTACATTGAGCCGTACCAAGGAGCGGCGACGGGAGTCGGTGGGATCCTCCGTGACATCTTCACGATGGGGGCGCGACCCATTGCGCTCATGGATGCACTCTTTTTTGGCTCTCCAGACGAGGCGCGAAGTCGGTTCATCTTCGACGGCGTCGTACGCGGTGTCGCGGGTTATGGGAATGCGGTCGGTGTGCCAACCGTGGGCGGTCAGGTCACGTTTGATTCCACCTACCAGTCGAATCCGCTCGTCAATGTCTTCTGCCTCGGATTGTTGCCGATTTCACGGTTGGTGCTCAGTTCAGCCTCGGGTGTCGGCAATCTCGCGGTCCTCCTTGGCTCCTCGACGGGACGGGACGGGATCGGCGGGGTGAGCGTCCTTGCCTCAGCCGGCTTCGCCGAGGCCGGCGCGGCCGAGGAGTCGTCGAAGCGCCCGAGTGTCCAGATTTCCGACCCCTACGAGGAGAAGCGCCTGATCGAAGCCTGTCTCGAGCTGCTCGACGCCGGGCTCGTGGTCGGGATCCAGGACCTTGGCGGAGCCGGGCTGTCGTGCGCGACGAGTGAGAGCGCGGCGCACGCCCGCTTGGGCATGGACGTCGACGCCTCCCGTGTGCCCCGCCGCGAGCCAAACATGAGTCCGGTCGAGGTGATGACGAGCGAAAGCCAGGAGCGGATGCTCGCGGTCGTTGCCCCGGAGTCGCTCGCGGCTGTCGAAGAGGTCTGCCGACGCTGGGAGGTGAAGGTGACTGCGATCGGTGTCGTCACCGCGCCGGACGCCTCGGGCGTCGGACGGTTGCGGATCCTTGACGGCGGGGACGGCACGGTCGCCGCCGACGTCCCCGCCGCGTCGCTCGTCGACGAAGCCCCGCGTTACCGGCGGCCGTTGTCGCCGCCGTCGGACCTCGCCGCGCGCCGTGCCGACGACCCGTCGGGCCTGCCGGTGCCGCCCGATCCGGGCGGTGACCTCCTCGCTTTGCTCGCCGACCCGGCTCCCATCTACCGACAATACGACCACCAGCTGTTCTTGAACACGGTCGTCGGTCCGGGGGAAGGCGACGCTACGGTCCTCAAGCTGGCCGCGCCTGGGATCCCCTGGCGCCATAAGGCGCTCGCGCTGAGTGCCGACGGGAACCCGGGATGGTGCACCGTCGACCCCCGGGCCGGCGCGGCGGCGACAGTCGCGGAGTCGGCCCTCAACGTCTCGTGCACCGGGGCGGTCCCACTCGCCCTGGTGAACTGCCTGAACTTCGGCAACCCTCAGCACCCGGAGGTGATGTGGCAACTCTCCGAGACGATCGACGGCATGTCCGAAGCTTGCGAGGCGCTCTCGATCCCCGTCGTCGGTGGCAACGTCTCTCTCTACGACGAGTCTGCAGGACGCGACATCGACCCCACGCCGGTCGTGGCAGTCGTCGGCTTGATCGAACGCCTTGTGCGCAAGCCGCCCCTTCCCGGCTGGCACGCTGGCGACTCTCTCGTCGTTGCCGGGCCGCGCGCCGGGGGACTCGCCGGATCCCGCTGGGCGCGGACCGTCGCCGGCCGTGCCGGGGGGGTTCTCGCACGGGTCGATCTCGCCGCGCATGGGGAGCTTTGCCGCTTTGTGCGCGAGCTCGTCGCGCGCGAATGTGGTGAGGACGATCCGCCGCGGCTTATCGGCGGGTTGCATGACATTGCTGACGGTGGTCTCGGCGTCGCTCTAGCCGAGTGTGCCCGTGCCGCGCGTCTCGGAGCTGAGATCGCGGGCGTCGCGGGTCACGAGGGACTCTTTTCTGAGTTGCCTCCGCGCGTCCTCGTTGCGACGTCGCGGCCAGACGAGATCACACGACTCGCAGCGGACGCTGGAGTTTCCGCTGAGGTGATCGGAGTTGCGGGCGGCGGGCGCCTTGTCGTGCGGGGACTGGTCGACCTCGGTCTGGATGAGCTCGATTCCGCGAGCGCCCGGATTGCTGTCGCGCTCGACGCCCGGGCATCGCTCTGAGGACCGCGCGAAATTCGGCAGATCCGAGCCCGGCTTCGGCTCGCACACGTCGGGGGTTCGCGAGAGCTTTCGTCCGACGGGTGTGTGCCCGCACACCCGTCGTGGTGCGCAAGATCTCTAGATCTTCGTGTAGCTAATCGCCCGAAGGCAGTTCGGACACCGCGGGAACTCGTCGCCGACGTTCTTCATGTGAACGGTCGAGTGCCCGCAAGCCGACCTGTACGTACCGGGGTCCATGCACTTGTCTCCGGTTCTTGCCATTGCCCACCCTCCTTGAGTTCGTGGCTAATCCAAGGCTATTGGCGCGCCGGGAAAATCGTGCCAGTCGCCTGGCACGGTTGTGACCGCGCGCACAAGACTGTCGTCCGGCTTGTGTCCGTGGGCGGACCCGATCTCCGAGATCAGGACGCCCTACCATCCCGGACATGAACCCAGACACTTCCGGGAGTATCAGCCCTGACGTTTCCAACCGGCTTGTTGAGATCGACGGCGTCGTCGCAGGCATCGCGGTCGACGCTGCAAGTGGGAGCCAGATCGAGGCGCTCGCTTACGCTATTCACAACCTGATTGGTTGCATGCGCGATCTCCATGGATCCTCCATAATGACAGTGCTGTAATTAGCCCCTAGCGGTCCGGTGCTGACAGACCATCAAAAGACACGAATGTTATTCAGGTAGAGGGAACAGCCTCGGCCGGTACGAAGAAAGCGGCGCGTCCGAATCGACGGTTGACGACAGCCGTGCAGAGATACAGGGCTTTTGGTTAGGAATCCGTCAGCCCCGCGAGCCGATCGATCTGGTCAGCTGGCTGTTGTCCACAGTGTGTGGACAACCTTGGGGAGAATTACAGGGGTGTGATGCGGCTCAGCGGTAGCGTGTCGCGAGGAGAGCGCCCGCGAGAATGGCGAGGAAACCGCCCAGCGTGTACCAGTTGGTAGGACTCTTCGGCAAGGCGTCGATGTAGTTAAGCAGGATGACAAGGATCCCGAGGACGAGCAGGCCAAGCAGCACCCACGGGTACCACCTCGGGCTCCGCTTCACCTCTCGCGGGACGGGCGGAGTGTAGCGGCCGGACGAGGCGCGACCTCTTGGGGTCACACGACCGCGCCGTTGGCTCCGAGTCTTCGCCTTTGTCGCCACGAATCATGAGGATACCGACCCGGAGGCTGTGGCGCGGAAAGGTGCATTCCTGGTCGCGTGACACGCCGCCTTGTGGGCTCGACTCACCCCCGGTTGGGCTGTCGTCCAGACGATCGTTATCTACGAAGTCGTCGTCGTGGTCGGCAGCGTCGTCGTGGTCGTAGTCGTCGTCGTGGTCGTCGTCGTGGTCGTGGTCGTCGTCGGGTTCTCGACCGCGACGTAGAGGGTTACCTGGAAGCCGGGTTTCACCGCTTGCCCCGGCTGTGGGTGTTGGTTGACGACGAGATCGATCTGATTGGGTGAACTCGCTTGCACCGGGACGACGAAGTAGGTCAGTCCCGTGTCCGTGATGTCCTGCTGTGCCTGCTGGATCGTCTCGTTTTGGACGTCGGGAACGTTGTCGAGAGCGCCGGACGAGACGACGAGGTTGACGGCGGTGCCGCCTTTCACTTTCTGTCCGGAACGCGGTTGCGAGAAGATGACGTCACCCGCGGCGATCGTCGAGGAATACCGGGTGGTCGTCGTGCCGGGTGTGAGACCGGCCCCGGTGATCGCCGTATCGGCCTGCGCCTCAGTCAAGCCGCGAAGCGAAGGTACCGTGCTCGTGAAAGACCCGTGGATGACGTAGAGCGTGATGGTCGTGCCCGGCTGGGCGCTGTACGGCGGGCCGGGGACCTCATCGACGACCTGACCCTCGGTCAGCCCAGGTTCGTTGGGACGCTGCCAATCGATGAACCAGCGGAAGCCGTTGCTATGCAGGTCGGCCTCCGCGTCGCTCATGGTGAGACCAGTGACGTTCGGGATGAGTTTCGCCGCCGGCGCCCGCGCGACATAGATCGTCACGGTCCGACCCTTGGTCACCTGGTTGGGACTAGCCGGATCCTGGGCGACGACCGTCCCTTTGTTCTTGTTGTTGCCGGGAACCATCCGTTTCACGGGATCGAGCCCGTCCTTTTTGAGTTTGACGATCGCAGCCTTTGCTGCCAGCCCGTCGACGTTGGGCACGTTGAAGTAGCGTGCGCCTCCGAAGTAGCCGAGCGAGTGACCGCCGAAGTAGACGATCAGTCCGATCGCGACCGCGAACACGCCGCCGCTGCCGATCCAGAACGGGGTGGTCCGCTTGACCGGCGGCGAACCGGCTCCGACGGGCGCCGGCGCGCGGCCTGCGGACGCGATCGCGGGGACCGCGATCGTCGTCGGCTGCTCGCGACGAAGACGGGCGACCACCGGCTGGCCGTGGACGAAGCGTTCGAGATCGGCGCGCAACTCCTCGGCGGTCTGGTAGCGCTCCTTGGGGAGCTTCTCCATCGCCTGGAGGATGATCGCTTCGAGCCCCGGAGAGATCTGGGGGTTGAGCACACTCGGCGGCTGAGGTTGCTCGCGCACGTGTTGGAGCGCGATCGCGACCGGCGTCTCGCCCACGAACGGAGGACGGCCCGTCTCCATCTCGTAGAGGACGACGCCGAGCGCATAGACGTCGCTGCGCCCGTCGACGCCGAGTCCCTGGGCCTGTTCCGGCGAGAAGTAGGTCGCCGTCCCCATGACGAGCCCGGTCTGGGTGATCTGCTCGTCGGCGCCGATCGCCCGGGCTATTCCGAAGTCAGTGACCTTCACCTGGCCGTCGGCTGTGATGAGGACGTTGCCCGGCTTGATGTCCCGGTGCACGACCCCGTGGCGGTGCGCGTAGGCCAGCGCCTTGGCGATATCCGAGGCGATCGATGCCGCCTGCGCCGAGGTGAGCGGAGCCTGGGTGCGGATGATCGAGGACAGCGCCTCGCCGTCGACGTACTCCATGACGATGAAATAGGTCGAGTCGGTCTCGCCCCAATCGAAGATGGGAACGATGTTCGGATGTGACAGGTTGGCCGCCGCCTGCGCCTCCCGCCGGAATCGCTCGACGAAGGCGCTGTCGGTCGACAGTTCCGAAAAGAGCACTTTCAGGGCAACGGGACGCCCGAGAAGGAGGTCGCGGGCGAGGAAGACCTGCGCGGTCCCCCCCCGGGCGATCTGGTCACCGAGTTCGTAACGCCCGCCGACCACCGTGTGCGGGTTCATCGTCATTCGCGCGTGAGCCTAGGCGGGCGGACGGCGGCAACGGTCCATGGTCGGTGTGCCCTCACAGGCCCAATCCGAGCGCAGCGACGAGGACGGCTTTCACGATCGGTCCCGCGACCTCGGCGCCGGTGCCGTCGCAGCGGCCTGGCGGTTGGACGACGACAGCCGCGACGGCGATCTTGGGGACCTCGCCCGGACCGGCTGGCGCCGTCGCGATCAGCCAGTCGTCCGTGCAGGCGCTGATTGCGGTTTCCGCGGTGCCCGTTTTCGCCGCGACGCTGAGATCAGCCGGGAAACCGACGTTCGCCGCCGTCCCGTACGTAACGACGCCGCGCATGAGAGAGCGAACCTTTTCGGCCGTCAATGCCGATGTTGCCTGGAGCCAGGGATGTGGAGTGTAGGTGTCGACGACATTCCCCGCGGCGTCGATCACGCGGGACAGGAAGTGTGGCGTCATGATCGTTCCGTCGTCGCCGATCGCCGAGGCGACGAGCGCGTCTTGCAGCGCCGTTTCCGCCACGTTCTCCTGGCCAATGGCCGAGTAAGCGATACCGGGGATGTTTTCGGCAAAACTTGCCGCCGACGGGAAGTTCGCGGGAATGACCTCGGTCGAGGGCAGATCGATCGGCGGGGTCTTGTCGAAACCGAACGACGTCGCCTCGTCGTAGAGGTTGCGTGCGCCGAGCTTCAACCCGATCTTGGCGTACGCCGTGTCGCAGGAGATCGCGAGGAGGCGCGGGAGCGCGCCGCCGCAGGTCTCGTCGGCGAAGTTGTGGAGCCGCAAGTCCGTGTCCGGGAGCGAGATAGACGAGGCGGCCGGGACGACGATCGACTCGAGCGCAGGGTCGTGGTCGAAGATCGTCGAGGTCGTGACGACCTTGAAGGTCGACCCCGGCGGGTAGCGCTGTTGTGTCACCCCGTTCACGAGCGGCGAGTTGCCGCTATCGGGGTCGAGCGACTGGTAATAGGCCATGTTCGCCTTGGCGTTCCCCGAGGACAGCTTGTTCGGGTCGTAGGTCGGGTTCGAGTACGACGCGTCGATCGCACCCGTTCGCGGGTCGATGGCGATGACCGCGCCCCTGTAGTCGCCGAGGGCCTCGGCCGCGACTTTCTGGAGAGCGGCGGAAACCGTGATCTCGATCGAGTCGGTCCCCGGGCGCTCGGTGAGGATGTCGTTTAAGTTGTGTACGACCGGCGTGTTCGGGCTGAGGTAGTGGTTGTACTCGTCTTCCATGCCGTAGGGCGCGCTCGACGCCGTGACGTCGTAGTAGCCAGTGATCCCGGCGAATAGCGGTCCTTCCGGGTAGTGGCGGAGATAGTGGTAACCGTCGTTCGTCGGCGCTGAGTAGGCGAGGATGACGCCGTCGGAGCTCACGATCTCGCCCCGGGGCTGCTCGAAGCGGTCGCCGCCGATCGCCGGTGGCTCGTGTTGTGAATTTCGGAGCGCGGGCGCCTGGCGCACCTGGAGATTGCCGAGCTGGACTAGGAGGAGCGCGAAACAGGCGAGTGACACGAGCGCGAAGGTGCGGATCCGCTTGTTCATCTCAGATCCCTCTCGGAGAGTTCTCTGAGACGCTTGACGTCCCCGACGGCACAGTGATGATCGCCACCGAGAGTCCTAGGGCGTTCTTCTCGTTCATGAGGCTGCTGACCGCCCCGACGGCGGCCGAGAGGGAGGGTTCGAGCAGTCCCGCCTTGAGGAACGGAAGGCTCGGCGGATAGACGGAGCTCCTTGTCAGCGACGTCGTTTCCACGACGATTGGTTTGAACCAGAGGAAGCCGCCGGGTCGTCCCTGGAAGATGGCAACTTTATTGCCCTCGAAGCCGACGAAGTACGACGCCTTCACGAACCATTCGACGAACCCCGCGGCCCCCCCGAGCACGCCGACGAGGGCGAGCACGAACAGCACCGTCCAGGGCGTGACCATTCGCTCGCCGGGTCCGCGCCGCCGCGCGGGTGCGACATCGGCGCGCCGACGCGGGGTTGCGACTGCCTCGGCCGCGGGCGTGGGCCGCAGGGGCGGGAGCACGGAGGAGCCTCGGGCGCCTGCCTCGCCGAACCCGGTCAGCGCGGCCTCGCGCCCGGTGGCGGAGGAGGGTCGGGAGGTGCCCCCTTCGACGTCGGCGATGATCACCGTGACGTTGTCGTTCCCCCCGTGCTCGAGCGCCCGCACGACGAGGGCGCGGGCCGCCGAGTCGGGATCGGCGCGGGCCGCCAGGATCTCCGCGATCTCGTCATCGGGGCACTCGTTCGTGAGGCCGTCGCTGCAGAGAAGGATCCGGTCGCCCTCGGCGACGTCGATCGTCCAGGAGTCGATGTCAAGCTGGGGGTCGACGCCGAGCGCCCGCGTGAGGATGTGACGGTGTGGATGGAAGAACGCTTCGCGTTCGGTGATCTCACCCCGGCGGACCATCTCCTCGACGAGGCTGTGATCTTCGGTGAGCTGGTGAAGTCCGTCCGGCCCGAAAAGGTAGGCACGGGAATCGCCGACGTTGACGACGGCAACCTGCGGACCTTGGTTCGTCTCGACGAGCGCGGCAGCGGTGAGCGTCGTGCCCATCCCGTGCAGCCCACGTTCCTGCGCACCCTGGGCGTAGATCGCTTCGTTCGCGCTCCGGACCGCGCCCACGAGACCGTCGGCCGTGCGGTGCGTCTCGTAGGCGCGTTCGACGGCTTCGACGGCGAGCCGTGCCGCGATCTCGCCGCCGACGTGTCCGCCCATCCCGTCAGCGACGGCGAGGAATCCGTCGCCGACGATCGCCCGGTCCTGGTTGGAGGCGCGCACCCTGCCCGGGTCGGTCGCGACGGCCGCGACGAGCCTCGTCACCTGGCAACCTCGAATACGGTGCTGCCGACGGTAAACCGGTCGCCCCGTCGCAGCTGCTCGGGGCCGCCGATCCGTCGGGCGTTGTGGAAGGTGCCGTTGGTCGAACCGAGGTCCTCGAGCCACCAAGACCCCTCGTGCTCGACGATGCGGGCATGGAGCGCCGAGACGAAGTTGTCGCCCGCGAGGCTGATCGTGCAGGTGTTAGCGCGACCGATCGTCGTCTCTCCGCCGAGAGCGAAACGTTCGCCCCGGCGGTCGCTGGACTCGAGGATCCGGACGTGCGGGGTTCGGCGGGGCAGGCCTCGGCCGGTTTCTGGGGGGCGGCCCTCGCGGGCCGCCCGCTCGCGCTGACCCCTGCGGACCTCGACATAGACCATTCGTGCCGCGTAGAGGAGGAAGAGCCAGATCAGCGCGAGCAGGAAGTAACGGAGGACGTCGAGGATGCCGTGCGTCATCGCAGCTCGGCTAGCCGGCCTCGAAGCGCAACGCGGTGATCCCGACGGTGACCACATCGCCGTCGGCGAGTTGCCGCTGGTGGACGGGGACGCCGTTGACCCGCGTGCCGTTTGTCGAGCCGAGGTCGATGAGGTAGACGCGGTCGCCGTCGCGGCGGATCTCGGCGTGACGCCGGGATACGTTGGGGTCGGCGAGGGGCAGCGTGCAGTCGGGCATGCGACCGATCGTCACCGGCTCCGAGCCGATCCCGATTCTCCGTTCGTCCGGTAGCACGATCCAGCCGGCGACGGTCTCGGTGTGCTCCACGACTTCGCTCGCGATCTCGAAGGTGCTTTTCGGAAGTGCTCGGTCTGAGGTGATCTCGACGGTGACCGGACCGATGAACGTGTAGCCCTCGGTCCGCGCGTGCTCACGCGCCGCCTCGACGAGTTCCTTACTGAGCGCGTCGAGAAAACCGAGGAAGCGTTCGTAGTCATCCTCGGACAACACGATGTCGAAGACGTTCGGAGCGACGAGGCCACGAACGGTCACCGCGCGGTGCAGGTCCATCTCCCGGGTCAGCCGCCGGCCCAGCTCGATCGGTTGCAGCTCGCCGCGGAAGGCCCTGGCAAACGCCCCTTCCACCATGCGCTCGAGCCGGCGCTCGAACTGCTGGAGTCCCATGCTGTTTCAACACTATCGGGATGGGCAAAGTCGTTCTTGGCGCCGTCGATTAGCATCGCTTTCTCACCTGGGCGAGTGGCGGAATTTGGCAGACGCGCAGGATTCAGGTTCCTGTGTCCGCAAGGACGTGGGGGTTCAAGTCCCCCCTCGCCCACCCGTGGTGCCGACCGGGCGCGGCCCTTTTCGGAGCCGGCACTTTTCGCGGATCGACCTTGCCGGACCCGCCCCGGCGGTGCCGATTCCTCTGCGCTTTGTCGCTGCTTTGTCGCTCGGGCGAGCTGGGAAAGCCGCGCCTCAGGCGATCCGGGTGGTGGCCTCCGTGGCGATGAGCGCGACGGCCGCGGGGGCGCGGGCCGAAGCCAGCCGGTGGCGGGCGATCGTCGCGCCGAGGAGGGCGGCGAGTGCGCAGGTCGTCGCGCCGACGACGAGACCGATCCGGGGCTCGGACTCGGCGATCACCCAGCCGATGATCGGACCGCCGATCGGCGTCGTCCCCTGGAACGCGAGCTGCCACAGGGAGAGCACCCGACCGCGCATGCTGCGGGCCGAGCTCAGCTGGATGGTCGAGTTCCCGACCGAGACGAACGAGACGCTCCCCCAGCCCACGAACAAAAGACCCAGGTAGGCGAGGTACAGGGCCGGAGCGAGCGCCGTGAACAGGATCGCCAGGCCGAAGCCCGTGCAGGCGAGGATCATCGGCCGCAGCCCGGTACGCCCGCGGGCGGCGGTGAACAATCCCCCGACGACGGCGCCGATGCCCATTGCCGCGGTCATGAAGCCGTAGACCTCCGAGCCGCCATGGAAAGTGCGCGTGGCGAAAAAGGGCAAGCTAACGGAGAACTCGTAGGCGAGCATGCCGACGAGCGTCATCATGACGAGCGGCACCGCGATCTCGGTCGTGCGCGCTGCGTAGACGAGACCCTCGCGGAGCTGGCCCTTCGCCCGGGGTTCGGGTGTGCTCGGCCGCAACGCGGCGCGGTCCATGACGACGAGCGAGGTGACGACGGCCCCGAAGCTCGCGGCGTTGAGCACGAAGCAGACCCCGTCGCCGACCGACGCGATGAGGATTCCGGCGATCGCCGGGCCGACCGCCCGGGCGGCGTTGTTCATGACCGAGTTCAGGGTCACGGCGTTGCGGAGCTCGTTCCGCCCGACCATCTCCCTGATGAAGGCCTGTCGAGAAGGGTTCTCGAAGGTGTTGTTCAATCCGAGCACGACGGCGAGGACGCAGACCTCCCAGAAGTGAACGACACCGAGGAGGACGAGGAGCCCGAGGCCGAGCGCCTGGAGTCCCATGCAGGTCTGTAGAAAGACCATCAGGCGGCGCTTGTTCACCCGGTCGGCGATGACGCCGCCGTAGGGGGCGAGCAGCAGCACGGGGAGGGCCTGGAGGGCGACGACGATCCCGAGGTCGGTGCTCGAGTGCGTGAGGCGGAGCACGAGCCAGGCCTGGGCCGTGATCTGCATCCAGGTGCCGATGAGGGAGATCGATTGCCCGGCGAAATACAGCCGGTAATTGTGGACCTGCAGCGCCGAGAAGGTCTTCTTCCTGATTCTCCGCAGGCGCTTCCTCACGGGCGCCTGCCCTTCAGCTGCTCGGCGAGGGTCTCCAGGACGGGCAGACCGGCGCGCAACGCGTCCTGTTCGTCGGCCGAGAGCCGGACGAGCGCGGCGGAGAGGGCGTCGCTGCGTTCCGAGCGGATCTTCTCGTGAAGCCGCCGCCCGGCCTGGGTCGCCTCGGCGAGCGCCGCACGCCGGTCGATTCGGTCGGCCCTGCGCCGGACGAGGCCCTCCTCCTCGAGGTCACGCAGCAGCCGGGAGAGCATCGTCGGGTTCATGCCCTCGGCTTTCGCGAGCTCGGAGAGTCGGAGCGGTCCCTGGCGCACGACTGCGGAGAGGACCGTCGTCTCCGATGGGGTGAGGGCGACGCCAGCCCGGGTGCGCTCGATCCGGCGGAATAGGCGCGCGATAGCCATGCGCAAACGCACCGCGATGTCCTCCTCGGGAGCCAGCGGCGTGGCGCCGGCGAGCGGAGCCCCCGCCGGGTTCTTCTGCGACACCGTCCGCACCTCCCCGGGGTAAGAAATCCTGTCGGCAGCTAAGTTGCTTATCGAACAGCAATAATATTATCAGGGATTGCTGCCATGGATCGCGTCACGACGACCGCGGCACCGTGGCGCAGAGCGCCTGCCGTGGCTCGGTTTATACAGACCACGGAGGTATTTGGGGGTGATTGCCTGCTGACCATGTCGGGCACCGCGCCTTTTTGGCGATGGTCCCCGTCAGGGGGACGCGACGGCCGCGTCGGCGCGCTCGGGGTTTGCCGCGACGCCACGGGAGAAACAGGTCCTCGGTTTCGGAGCCGTCCGGTAGCCGCTTTCGAGCTCGACGATTTCGAAACCGGTTTGCCCAGTGAGGCGAGCCGGGTCCCGCGTGAGACGGCATCCGGCGACGATCCGTATCTGCAAGGGCTCGAGGCGTGCCTGGCAGCGCGCGAGCCTCACATCCGGCGAGATCCTTGCTCGAGGAACTGGAAGCGGCCGCCCGGACGGGGGACCCTGCGGAGCCCGGCGAGTGCCGTCACGACGTCGGGGATCACCCACAGCGTGAACGTGGAAAGGGCGCCCTCACAGCGTGCATCCTCGAGATTCAGGAACTGCGTGTCACGGACGAGGTGAACGACTTCGATTCCACCCGGCGGGTGTCGGCGTTCGGCGGGGCGCCGGGCCCCGGGCGCGGATTGGACCGCGTGGCCCACGTCGACGTTACCGCCGAAGTACTCGAGGTTGGGGCCGGAAGCGAAGCCGATCTCGACGGTCCGGCCCGAAAGCCCCGCGACCGTGGCAATCTTCCACGGCCCGGCGGACGCCGCCCCACAGGCGAGGTCAACGAGGCGTGGCAGGAGCCATCACGGTAGAAACCCGCGCTGGCAACGTAACGGTCGCGCCTCGTCGACCGTTAGACCTGTCTCCGATGGACGTCGGTTTGCCGCTGCTGCGCCCGCCGACAAGGATGAGGGCTTACTTGCAGCTCGCCGCGCTCGAGCCGGCGGTCGTCGATCGTTGGCTGCGCCCGTGTCACAGGGGGGTCGAGCGCCGCCGTGCGGCCGACGACTGCCGGCCCGGCGCCGCCGGGCGGGTCCAGGACAGCCCGGCGGCTCCGGCCGACCTTGGCTCCGAGGCAGGGCGGACGGGATCGGAAGAAAGGACAGATCGTTGAGGGCAGTGCCCACCAGGCACCGCAAGCTCCTCACCTGGGTGGACTGGTTCGTCGACCTGGCGAAGCCCGACCGCGTGGCGTGGTGTGACGGTTCCGCGGCGGAATACGAGCGGCTCTGCGCGCTACTCGTCGAGCGCGGAACGATGCTGCCCTTGAACGCTGTCAGACGGCCGGGCAGCTATCTCGCACGTTCCGATCCCCGCGACACGGCACGCGTCGAAGCTCGGACGTTCATCTGCTCCGCCCACGAGGACGATGCAGGACCGACGAACAACTGGGCAGAGCCCGAGTCGATGCGCGCCAAGCTCACGGGTCTCTTCGCCGGCGCGATGCGCGGACGCACGCTGTACGTTGTGCCTTTTTCCATGGGAAAGGTCGGCTCGAGCCACGCCAAGATCGGTGTCGAGCTCACTGATTCGGCGCTCGTCGTAGTCAACATGGCGGTGATGACGAGGATGGGGGACGCGCCGCTCGCGGCGCTCGGCGCCGATGGCGAGTTCGTGCCGTGCTTGCATTCGGTCGGCGCGCCGCTGGCGCCGGGCCAGGAAGACGTCCCTTGGCCGTGCGACCCGGAGAACACCTATATCGTCCACTTCCCCGAGTCCCGGGAGATCTGGTCGTACGGCTCCGGCTACGGCGGGAATGCCTTGTTGGGCAAGAAATGCCTCGCCCTACGGATCGCATCGTCGATCGCGCGCGACGAAGGGTGGCTCGCCGAGCACATGCTCGTGATGAAACTCACCTCGCCGGGCGGCGAGACTCGCTACGTGACCGGGGGGTTCCCGTCGGCGTGCGGCAAGACCAACCTCGCGATGATGGTTCCGATCCTGCCGGGCTGGAAGGTCGAGACGATCGGCGACGACATCTGTTGGATGCGGGTCGGTCCTGACGGGACACTGCGGGCGGTCAACCCTGAGACGGGGTTCTTCGGCGTCGCGCCGGGCACGAGTGTGAAGACGAACCCGAACGCCATCACGATGCTCGCGAAGAACGTCATCTTCACGAACGCGGCACTCACCGACGACGGAGACGTCTGGTGGGAGGGGCTCACCCCGACGCCGCCGGCGCACCTCATCGACTGGCGCGGCGACGACTGGACGCCGAACTCGTCGGAGCCGGCGGCGCACCCGAACTCGCGCTTTACGGTGCGGATCACGGAGCACCCGGCGAGCGCGCCCGAATGGGACGATCCCGAAGGGGTGCCGATCTCGGCGATCCTTCTCGGCAGCCGGCGGTCGTCGGTCGTGCCGCTCGTCTACGAAGCGTTCGACTGGAACCACGGCGTCTTCCTCGGCGCGACGATGGCCTCCGAGATGACGGCCGCGGCTGCGGGCGTGGTCGGCAAGCTGCGGCGTGATCCGTTCGCGATGCTCCCGTTCTGCGGGTACAACATGGCCGAGTACTGGGGTCACTGGCTCTCGTTCGGGGAACGGCTCGACACCGACAAACTCCCGCGGATCTTCTACGTGAACTGGTTCCGACGGGACGTCGACGGCCGCTTCCTCTGGCCCGGCTTCGGGGAGAACGCACGAGTGCTCGAGTGGGTCTTCGAGCGCTGCGCTGGCCGTGGCCGGGCCGTCGAGTCGCCGATCGGTTGGCTTCCCGCCCCCGGCTCGATCTCGACCGTCGACCTTCCGGTGGACGCCGCGGCGATGAACGAGCTGCTTTCGGTTGACCCGATCGACTGGTGCGGCGAAGCCGCCGCGATCCGGGAGTACTTCGAGATCTTCGGCGACCGGCTGCCGGCACCGCTTGGCGCTGAACTCGACTCCCTCGAAGAGCGCTTGAGGACCGGTGAGAGCGTGGCGTCCGGCTCCCGGCGGGGGTCAGGACGCGATGCGGCTCGAACGGGCTGAAGGATCGGCGGTGGTCAGCACACCGTCGACGAGGCAGAGCTCGCGCCCGACGAGCGCCGGCAGGCGTTGCGGGCCGAAGATCGAACCGGTGAGGTTGAGCGGATCAGCCGCCGAAATCCGGACGGTCACACCCTCGGGTTTCCGTCCCGCGATCCGGTAGAGCGTCTCGAGCGCCTCGGGCAGCGCGAACTGCTCGCCGGAGAACCCGGCGACGAAGCGCCCTCCGCGGGCAAGTCCTCGTGCCTCGAGGCGACGGAGGGCCCAGAGCACGCCGCGCCAGGTGAGCGCGAGCGGCTCCCGTCCGACGAGGTCCCGGAAAACGACGCCCCAGCGGGCGAGGAGCTGGGCCGCGGAGGCGTCGGCGAGCTCGTCGGGGTCGAACTCGTCTCGCCGACCGCCCTCGAGGAGCGACCAGCGGCCTCCGGCGAGCGCGGGCTCGAGGCGGCGGCGTCCCGTGGGCGCGATGCGGCGCTGGATGAGGCTCATCCCGCCCGACCGGCGGGAGACCGCATTGCGGTAGCGACCGGCGAGGAGCGCCCGTACCGCCCCGAATCCATCGGAAGTGACCAGCCCGCGCGCGACGCCATCCCAGAGCGCCTCGGCGACCTCGAGCGGCATCCGACCGGTCCGCTCGACGAGGTCGGAGAAGAACAGCGCTCCCCGTTCGGCGAGCGATTCGAGGACCTCCCCGGCCGCGCCCGGGCCGGGCCGGAAGGGGGATTGGTCACCACGAACGGCCGCCAACAGCCAGATGAGATCCTCTCGGCGGACGAGGGTCACCGGTGTGGCTCGGGACGGGGTCGCGCCGGCCCGGCGCGGACCACCGGAGGGCGGCGCCGGGAGGGCGAGTCGTCCCCAGGCGACCTCGCCGCGGGCGCACAGCTCGTCGAGCAGGAGCGGCTGGTAATCGCTGATACGGGCGCGCAAGATCGCGCTCTCCCAGGCGCCGACCGGGGCTTCTACTCCCTGGAGCTGGGTGAGAACCGCCGCTGTCCCTGCAAGGCCGCGCAGCCGCGCTCCGGGCGCGACGTGCTGCCACTCGAGGACGAACCGCACAAAATGCTGGGGGCTCACGGCCTCGAAACTGCGACGGCGGCGCTCGCGCACTCGGGAATGCGCGCGGGCGACGAGCCGTCGCGACCACCACGTGTCTCCGGCGATCCGTAACGCGGCCCCGGCGGCCTCGACGCGTGCAAGTGCGCTTCGAACGGCCGCTTCGTGCGCGATCCCGATCGCGTCGGTGAGTTGCGCCGCGGTGGCTGGCCCGACGAGCTCGAGATGGCCGCGTACCGCGAGCTCCACGGCATCGTCGAACGACGACGCGCCGCGACCGATGGGTTCTGGGACGTCGTGGTCAGGGGTGAACGCGGTCCCGGGAAAGAGCGTTTCGACGGCGGGACGGCGTTCGGTCGCACACCACCGCTCGACTCGGCCCTGCGGCGCGGGTGTCCCGGTCGTGAACGCCATCGCCCGTCCGGCCGTGGCGAGCCGGGCGAACAGCTGTCGCCAGCGATCGTCGGCTTCCAAAACGACGGCGGACAACAGGAGGTCGTGGAGCTCGTCGGGGTCGCGCAGATCTGCCGCGGCCTCGGCGCGCACCTCGTCGATCGCCGCCTGATCGATGATCGAGAGGTCATGGGCCTCGAGCGGGATCCCCCGCCGCAGCGTGATCGCGCGACTGCGGCGGTTCTCCAGGGGCGCGTCGTCGAGGAACGTATAGGGCCGGCCGTTCAGGATCTCGTGGGCGAGCACCGACGGCTCGGTCGTCTCGACAAGGCGCGCCCCGACCGTTCCCGCCCGCAGGCCTTCGAGGAGGTCGACGAGCCCGGGGAGGTCCATTGCTTCGACACAGCAGTCCGCGAGCGTCTGGCGCACGAGGGGATGGTCGGGGATCTCGATCGGACCGGAAACGTTTTCCTGGCAGGCGGCAAGCTTGGGGAACACCGCCGCCAAGAGGTCGTCGGCCTCCATGCGCTGGATCGCCGGTGGCAGGTGCCTCGATCCGCGAAAGCGCGGCGACACGAGGGCGCGATTGAGGTTCCACCGCCAGCGTGCGGTGAAGATCGGGGTCGGCAAGACGGCCTGGACGAGCACGTCGTGAACACTCTCGGGCGAGAGCATGTCGAGGACGCTCTCCAGCGCGAACGAGTGCTGGGGCCCGAGCGAGAGCACGACGGCGTCGTCGCCCGCCGCCGCCTGCAGCTCGAAGTCGAACGATCGGCAGAAACGCTTGCGGAGCGCGAGTCCGAGTCCTCGATTGATCCGCGCCCCGTACGGCGAGTGCACGACGAGTTGCGCGCCACCGGTGTCGTCGAAGAAGCGCTCGACGACGAGCGATTCTCGCGTCGGCAGGCCTCCGAGTTCCTTCCTCCCGGCGGCGAGGTAGGCGACGACGTCCGCCGCCGGTCGTCCGTCGACCCCGGCAAATTCGGCGACCGCCTCGACGGCAAGCCGGGGGCCGCCGGCGACGAGGGCCTCCTCGACCACGCCGCGCAGTTGCGAGACCGCTTGTGACAGCTCGTCGGTGCGGGCCGGCGCCTCGCCGATCCAGAATGGCACCGTCGGCGGGGCGCCTTGGGCATCGGTCACGCGCACCGTGCCCTGTTCGACACGACGGATGCGCCAGGAGTTCGAACCGAGCAGAAAGACGTCGCCGACCATCGCTTCGACGGCGAAGTCCTCGAAGACCGAACCGACGACGTGCTCGTCGGGTTCAACGACGACCCGGTAATCGGCGAGCTCGGGTATCGCCCCGCCCGACGTCAGCGCCGTGATCGATGCCCCACGCCGCGCCCGCAGGACGCCGTTCACCCGATCGCGGTGCACGTGGGCTCCACGCCGGCCGCGGCCGGTCGGCACGCCCTCGCAGACGAGGGAGATGACCGCCTCGAAGTCGTCGTCGCTGATGGCGGCGAAAGGTGCGGCGTGACGGACGAGCCGCGCAAGATCGCCCTCGTCGATGCCGTGGTCCCCGGCGGCGGCGCATTCGGCGATGACCTGCTGGGCCAGGATGTCGAGCGGTGCCACGGGGGGAACGGTCGTGTCGAGCGAGCCCGCGCGAACCGCTCCGAAAAGCGCGATGCACTCGACGAGCTCGTCCCGGGTCATCGGGTAGATGCGACCCTTCGGCACTCCCTCGAGGCGGTGCTCCGCCCGTCCCACCCTCTGGAGAAAGGCGTTGATACTCCTCGGCGAGCCCACCTGGCAGACGAGGTCGACCGGTCCGACGTCGATGCCGAGCTCGAGCGAGGCCGTCGCCACGACGGCGCGCAGCTCCCCCGTCCGCAGACGGGACTCGACCGCGAGTCGACGATCCATCGCCACGCTCCCATGGTGCGCGGCGACGGCATCGTCGCCGAGCTCGATGCGCAGCAGGTGCGCGATCCGCTCGGCCATCTTGCGGGTGTTGACGAAGACGAGGGTCGTGCGGTGGCGGCTGATTTGGTCGGCGAGGGACCGCACGATCTCGCCGAGCTGCTCGGTTGTCATCACTGCGCCGAGCTCGTCGCCAGGGAGCACGACACCGAGATCGAGCTCGCGACGATGTCCGGCATCGACGATCGTGCAACGAGGTGAGCCGTCGGGTTCCGAGCGGTCGTCGCCGGCGCCGACGAGGAGGCGGGCGATGCGGGCGATCGGGCGTTGTGTCGCCGAGCAGCCGATGCGCGTCGGGCGAGGTCGACCGCTGGCGGTGACGAGACGCTCGAGACGCTCGAGGCTGAGGGCAAGGTGCGACCCGCGCTTGTCGCGGGCCAAAGCGTGGATCTCGTCGACAATGACCGTTCCGACCGTGCCGAGCATCTCTCGGCCGCGTCGCGCGGTGATAAGGAGATAGAGCGACTCGGGGGTCGTGACGATGATGTCCGGTGGCCGGCGCAACATTGCGGCGCGCGCCGCAGCCGGGGTGTCGCCGTTGCGAACAGCGACGCGGAGCGGCCGTACCGGGAGACCGATCTCCTCGCCGACCGCGACGATCCCCGCCAGAGGCGTCTCGAGGTTCTCCGCGACGTCGACGGTGAGGGCGCGCAACGGCGAGACGTAGAGGACCGACGTGGCCCGGCGGTCCTCGGCGGGGGTGGCGTCGCGCAGGCAACGGTCGATCGCGACGAGGAAGGCGGCGAGCGTCTTACCCGAGCCGGTCGGCGCGGCGACGAGGGTGTCGCGGTCGCCTGAGATCGCCGGCCAGCCGAGCGCCTGGGCGGGCGTCGGTCCGGCGGGGAAACTGCGGCGGAACCATTCCGCGACGGCGGGGTGGAACGCGGCGAGAACCGGGCGGGCGGTCACTCCGCCCGATTCTATGGGCGAAGACCCCCGATCGAACGTATGTGCGCTCCCGTCGTGCGAGACCTGCCGGTCAGCCGGGGCGCTCGCGTCGCAGCTGGACCGGCGAGGCCCACCAGCGGTTCCCGAACCGCCAGGTGCGCCGGGTGCCGGTCGCCCAACCTGACGACGCCGGCGGATCATTGTCGCACGGCCAGACGGCCGCGACAGCAACTTCGATCGCGGCGCGGATCTCGGACGGTGCCGCCAGCGGGGGGCGGGCCGCGCCGGGTGCCGGCGTCGGGTTCACAGGGGCACGTTGCCGTGCTTGCGCTTCGGCAGGTCCTCGCGTTTGGTCGCCAGCATCTCGAGGCTGCGGGCGAGCACCCGGCGGGTCTCGGCGGGGTCGACAACGTCTTCGACGTAGCCGCGCTCGGCCGCGACGTACGGGGTCGTGAAGCGCTCGGTGTACTCGGCGACGAGCTCGGCGCGCCGTTGGGCCGGATCGGCCGCCTCCTGGAGCTCGCGGCGGTGGACGATCTCGACCGCGCCCTCCGGGCCCATCACGGCGAGTTCCGCCGAGGGCCAGGCGAAGCTGAGGTCCGTGCCGATCGACTTCGAGTCCATGACGAGGTAGGCGCCGCCGTAGGCCTTGCGGATGATGAACTGCACCCGCGGCACGGTCGCTTCGCAGTAGGCGTAGAGGAGCTGGGCGCCGTGGCGGATGATCCCGCCGTACTCCTGGTCCGTGCCGGGCATGAACCCTGGCACGTCGACGAGGGTGACGAGCGGGATGTTGAAGGCGTCGCAGGTCCGGACGAAGCGGCCGCCCTTCTCGGAGGCATCGATGTCGAGCACGCCGGCGAGCACCTGAGGCTGGTTAGCGACGATCCCCACGACCCGGCCGGCGATCCGCGCCAGCCCGCAGGTCAAGTTCATCGCCCAGAAGGGGAAGTACTCGAGGTACTCGCCGTCGTCGACGACGGTCTCGATCAGGCGTTTCATGTCGTACGGCTGATTTGGACGCTCCGGCACGAGCGTGCGGAGTTCGGGGGTCAGCCGCTCAGGGTCGTCGGTGCAGGCGGTGCGCGGTGGTTCCTCGAGGTTGTTCGAGGGCAGGAAGGACAGAAGGTAGCGGACGTCGTCGAGGCAGGCTTTCTCGTCGGCGGAGACGAAGGCGGCGACGCCCGAACGGGTCGCGTGCGTCATCGCCCCGCCGAGCTGCTCGGCGGTTACGTCCTCGCCGGTCACCGTGCGGATGACGTCGGGGCCAGTGATGAACATGTGGCTCGTGCCCTGGACCATGAAGACGAAGTCGGTGAGCGCCGGTGAGTACACGGCACCGCCCGCTGACGGGCCGAGCACCACGCTGATCTGGGGCACCACGCCCGACGCCCGGGCGTTGCGGAAGAAGATCCCGCCGAAGCCGTTCAGCGCCGCGACCCCCTCCTGGATGCGCGCCCCTCCACCGTCGCTGATCCCGATGAGCGGGACACCCGATGACAGGGCGAGGTCCTGGATCTTGTGGATCTTCTCGGCGTGCGCTTCTCCGAGCGAGCCGCCGAAGACCGTGAAGTCCTGGCTGTAGACACAGACGCGCCGATTGTCGATCGACCCGAAGCCGGTGACGACGCCGTCCGTGTAGGGCTTGACGTCGTCGAGACCGACGCCGTGGGCACGGTGGCGAACGAGGGTGTCGACCTCCTGGAACGAGCCGGTGTCGAGCAGGTACTCGATCCGCTCGCGCGCCGTCATCTTCCCTTGCGTGCGTTGGGCTTCGATCGCCCGTTCGGTTCCCGGCCGCCGGGCTTCCGCCTTGCGACGCTCGAGCTCAGCGAGCCGCGAGGTCCTCAAGTCTCCGGCAGTGTCCGACATGGCGCGAAGGCTACCGGGCCGGGGCGCCGGCCGTCCCTCCGAGCTCAGGCGTCGACGTCGCGACGGCCGTCGAGTGCCCGACCGAGCGTCTGCTCGTCCGCGAACTCGAGGTCCGCTCCAACCGGGAGTCCGCTCGCGATGCGTGTCACGCGCACGCCGAGGGGCTTCAGCGCCCGCGAGAGGTACATCGCCGTTGCATCGCCCTCAAGGTTCGGATTGGTGCACACGATGACCTCGGCGATCTGGTTCTGCTCCACTCGGGCGAGGAGCTCGCGGATGTGGAGCTGTTCGGTGCCGACTCCCTCGATGGGGCTCAGCGCGCCGCCCAGTACGTGGTAGCGACCTCGGAATGAGCCGCTCTTCTCGACGGCGATCACGTCGCGGGGGTCCTCGACGACGCAGAGGAGCGACGGATCCCGCTTCGGGTCCGAGCAGATCGAGCAGAGCTCGTGCAGCCCGATGTTGAAGCAGACCGAGCAGACAACCGTCCGCTCCTTCACCTCGACGATCGCCCGGGCGAGCCGCGTCGCGTCCTCTTCAGGGATCCGCAGGAGAAAGAATGCGATCCGTTGAGCAGACTTCGGTCCGATGCCCGGCAGTCGGCCGAGCTCGTCGACGAGTTCCTGGATGGGACCTTCGAAAAGTGCCAGGGCCAGCTCCTAACTCATTCGGGTGTCGGCAACTGGCTGACTCGACGTCGCAGCCCGTCTTCCGTCGCAGAACGCCCCGCCGTTCGGGAGGACGCCGAGGCCCGCCGCGGCAACGACCTCCGCGGGTCTCGCGAGTCGTCCGGTTCCGGCCGGCTGTCACCCGGTCTCGGGTTCGAAGCGACAAAGCCGTGAGCGGACGGTACGCGCATCGCCGTCACATCTCCTCCGTGCCGGGAAACGCCTCGAGGAGGCGGTTCTCGATCGCCTCGGTGCTCGAGGGCGGCCGGCTCGTGGCCGCCTGTTCCGGAGCCGGGTCGGGGTCGTCGGTGAGTTCGTTGACGAGCTCTTCCTCGGACGTCGCGGCTTCCGCCACTGCTGGTTCACGCCGAATTCGGCGCGCCGGGACGGCTGTCGGGGTGCGCGCCGTCGAGTTCGCCTCGGCGACGAGCCGCAGGCCGACGGGCTGGCGGAAGTGGCGGCTCAAGGCGTCTACGACCTCGGTGCGCAGCGGTTCGGCGTGGGCGATGTGGGCTTCATTCGGGAGGGCGAGGAGCGCGTCCGGGCCGTCGGTTCCGACGAACCGTCCTGCCTGGTAGATGGCGCGCACCTTGGGACGCAGCTTCGGCAGGACGTCGTCGGCCCAGGCGGTGACGAGGTCGTCCCGGCTCGGCGCGTCCGGCCGCTCGTTCGGGCTCGAGCCGGCGGGAGCGGCCCGCTCGCCCGTTCCCCGGGTGCGCTCCGCGGCCGGTGCTTCGGGAACGGGGGTCTCTTCCGGCGGCGGTCGGGTCGCGGAAGGCTGCGATCGCGGGCGGGCCGGGGCGGCCGATGGGGTGGGCGACGCACCCCATCCCACCGGCGGCGGAACGGGTGGTGGGGCCGGCCTCGTCGCTTCCGGGGACCCCGTCGATTCGAGATGCCGTTCAAGGCGCTCGACCCGGTCGAAGATCGCCTCGGGCAGCGTGTCGGCCGCGGGCCGGGTCGCCCGAATCAACGCGACTTCGAGGGTGACGCGGGGTTCGGGCGCGTCGCGCATCGCGACGATCGCGCCGCCGACGAGTTCCATCGCCCGCACGCAGCGAGTGGTTCCGAGGGAGGCGACGACCTCGGCGGGATCGCCGACGAGGCCCGGCCTCCCGCCGACCTCGGCGGCGCCGACGAGAACGAGGAAGTCGCGGCGCAGTCGTTCGACGATCCCGACGGCGAATTGGGCGGGATCGCGTCCCTGACGGACGGCACCGTCGACGGCGACGAGCACCCCGGCCACGTCACCCTCGGCGAGCGCCGCGACGAGGGTCACGAGGGCGTCGGAATCGTCGTACGCCTCGCCTCCGGCGGCGACCTGGTCGAGCACGCTCAGCGCGTCGCGGGCCGAGCCGCGGGCGCGCCCGACGATCGACGAGAGGACGTCTGGTGCGAGTTCGATACCAGCGTCGTCGGCGACCTCGGCGACGAGCGCAGAAAGCTCGTCCTCGTTGAGGAGGTGGAACTCGTAGTGCTGGGTCCGGCTGCGCAGCGTCGGCAGGACCTTCTGCGGGTCGGTCGTCGCCAGCACGAAGACGACGCGGTCTGGCGGCTCTTCGAGCGTTTTCAGAAGCGTGTTCGACGCCGCCGTCGACAGCATGTGGACCTCGTCGACGATATAGACCTTCCAACGACCCGGTGTCGCGAGGAAGGCGCGGGCGACGAGGTCCCGCATCGCGTCGACGCCGTTATTCGATGCGGCGTCGAGTTCGTGGACGTCGAACGAGGTGCCGGTTGTGATCGACTCGCACGATTCGCAGGTCCCGCACGGTTCGCCACCATCGGGGGTCGCGCAGTTGAGTGCTTTGGCGAGAATCCGTGCAGTCGAGGTCTTCCCCGTTCCTCGGGGACCGCTGAAGAGGTAGGCGTGGGCGACGTGGCCGTCGCGTACTGCATTGACGAGCGCGCGCGTTACGTGGTCCTGCCCGCGCACCTCCGCGAACCGCTGGGGTCTGAAGCGCCGGTAAAGGGACTGGAAGGGCCGATCCCCTTCGGATTGCGTCGTCGGTGTCGGTCGGGATCGCGGCACGCCGACGATGCTACGGCCACGCTGGTACGGCCGTCGCCGAAAGAGGGCGGCGCCTCGGCGCGCAGCGGCCAGGTCTCCTGCGGCCCACGTGGTAATCCGCTGAGAGCTGCTGTCTTCCGACCCTGACTCGGTTCACGGGTCCCCGTCGCGCAGAACCCGGCCGCTGCGCACGAAGGCGCCGCAGTCCGGCGACACGATAGCGTCTGGACTCCCGGAGGGGTGCGAGAGCGGCCGAATCGGCACGACTGGAAATCGTGTGTCGGGCAACCGACCGTGGGTTCGAATCCCACCTCCTCCGCGCCAGTAAGGCACCGTGACCTGGAGACTAAATGGACCGGACCGTCGGGCTCGCCGATGATGCCGCTGCAATGGAGTTCGCGATCGCTGAGGCACGTCTTGCCGCGGCCGAAGGCGACATCCCGGTCGGTGCCGTCGTGGTCACGTCCGGCACAGTCGTCGCGCGCCGCCACAACGAGCGCGAGAAGACCGGCGACCCGTGCGCCCACGCCGAGATCCTGGCGCTGCGTGACGCCGCGCAGCGGCTCGGTCGCTGGCGACTGATGGACTGCACGATGGTCGTGACGCTGGAGCCTTGCCCGATGTGCGCAGGCGCGCTCGTCGCAGCGCGCCTTGGTCGGCTCGTATTCGGTGCGGCCGATCCGAAGACAGGCGCCTGCGGATCGCTCTACAACCTGTGCGCCGATCCACGGCTGAATCACGAGGTGCCCGTGGAACGGGGGTTCCTCGGTGAGCGTTGCGCCGCGGTGCTGACCGAGTATTTCGCGAATCGCCGTGCGCCCGCTGAACCCTGACCGATCGATGGAAGGGTTGCGCGTCGGGTAGCCTCGCCGCCCGGAGGGATGCGAGAGCGGCCGAATCGGGCGGTCTCGAAAACCGTTGTACGTCCTACGTACCGTGGGTTCGAATCCCACTCCCTCCGCCGAGTGGGCGCCTGTGCGGCTGGCCAGCCGATGGGGCGCGCGTCACGGAGAGGATTCCTGTACTCACGGCGATCGGGTGGCGTTGTCATTGCAGCACCCCTGCCGGTGGCGACTTGCCGGGAAACGATGCCTGGTCGTGGTCGCATCGTGATCTCTGGCGAAGACCGGGGTTATCTACGTGATGCAGGACCCGGTGTGCGTGGGCCTTTCCACGGGCAGCGCCTCTTCGATGCGCTGAACGACGCCAGGAGTCGCGAGAGCGAACCCTACGTCGGAGTTCGACGTCGAGCGCGAGAACACAACCCCGACTACTTCGTCGATCCCGTTCACCTGCGCGACGAGCGGTCCGCCAGAGTTCCCCGGCAGCACGATTCCCGCGACTTCGTAGACGTTGCGCACCGTCAGCGATTGGTCGTAGATGTCACGGCCTTCGGCCGCGAACAGCGAGATCACCCCCGCGGGTTGGGCGACGAGCGGTCCCCCGCCGGGATAGCCGAAGATGACTGCCCGTGTCCCTCGTGTGATGAAGCCGGGGAAGACTGGGAGCGGAGAGATCCCAAGCGGGTGGACGATCCGCAAAACGGCGAGGTCGAAGCGTGAGTCGAACCAGATGGGCACGAGTCTCGACGCCCGACCGTTGGTGGCGACGGCCTCAATCACGTTTGACCCCGCGACGACGTGCGCGTTCGTGATGACGAGATCGTCCTGGACGACGAAGCCCGAGCCGTCGCGCTCCCCGCCACATCCGATCGCGACGACCTTCAGCACCGACCCCGCCACCTCATGCGAGACAGCAACGACTTGTGGCTCCGTCGCGAGTCGGACCGGAACGTAGGGCTGGGGGACGATGTTGGCGAGGACCTGCGGGAAGCCTGTAGTCGCCAGGTAGCGCTCGACGCCGGAGAACACATCGGGGATCGGTGGCATCACCTCACCGACGCCGCGCAGCAAGTACGAATACTCAATCTCGTTGGAGACGGTCGCAAGGGGGCTGCTCACCAGGATCGATCCGAACAGCCAGAGCACGACGAGCGCGCTCGCCATCGCGGTCAACGCGCCGACGACCTCGTCGAGGATCCAAATGCGGAACCGGTGCAGGGACGTCGACAGGCGAACCCCGAGCTCCCGACCGCCCATGCTGATGACGGCCACCGGGAGGATGAGAAGGGTGACCGCGAGCAACGGTTTGGTGAGCGTTCCTGAGACGCGTGGACAGATGACGAGGACGAGCACGGAACCGAGCGCGAACCCGGCGACGGCTCCCAGGAACTCAGCGATCTGGGCCAAGCCCCCGACACGGGCGCCGTGGACCGCGGCGGCGACGAGGACGATGATGATCGCGACATCGAGAGCGTCCATTCGGACTGACTCTGACGGCTATGAGCTCTTGACCGGCGCGAGGACCGGTTCGATTCCGAGGTCGCGATAGTCAAGCAGGCTCGAGTAAGGGACCGAGCAGGCCGCGAAGGCGGCACTTGCAGTTTCGCCGCGGTCCAGGAGTACGCAAGCGTGCACGACGATCGCACCGGCCCGGACCGCGACCTCGAAGGCTTCCAGGATCGAGCCGCCCGTCGAGGCGGTGTCCTCGAACAGCACGACGCGTCGGCCGTCGATCTCGCTCCCTTCCACGCGCCTGCGGCTCCCATGGCTCTTCTCACCCTTGCGAACCGAGAACCAGGACTTGTCAGCGATCAGGGCGACGGCGTGGGAGATGGGATCCGCGCCCATCGTCATCCCGCCGATCGCGTCATATTCGACCTGTCGGGTGGCGAGGTGGTCGATGACGGCTCGCGCCGCAAGGTCGAGATCCGCGCCCCGGGCGACGGCACGCCGCATGTCCACGTAGTCATAGCTCGTGGCACCGGAAGCGAGGAGGAATGGCTCGTCCGATCGTGTGTAGGCACGAGTTCGCACCAGCGTGAGCAGTTTCTCGGCGGACTGCGGGCGGTTGCGCCGCCTGGGGTCGACCCAGCCGCTTCCGCGTTCCCGATCCGGTGTCATCGGACACCTAACTTAGGGCTAAAGGCGGTTCGCCCCGGACATTCTGATCAGGGCCTGTCGTTGAACCGGTAGCCGACTCCACGGATCGTGATGATGTGGGTCGGGTTGTCCGGGTCGGCTTCGAGGCGTGCGCGCAAGCGGCCGACGAGCGTTGCAACGATGCGCGGATCGCCGTCGTAATCGGGGCCCCACACCCGTTCGAGCAATTCGTCGCGCGTGACGACGCGTCCCGCGTGCTCGAGGAGTTGGCGCAGCAACTGGAACTCACGCAGCGGGATCTCCACTTCCTGGCCCGCGACGATGACCTCGTGCCGTGCGGGGTCGAGCGCGATGCCGTCGGCGCGCAGGATCGGATTCGGATCGGTCATGTCCTGTAGCGGGCGATCGAGGCCGGCGAGCGAAGTCGGCTGGCGGCGACGAAGCTGCGCGCCGATCCGCGCGACGAGCTCCCGTATGCGGTACGGCTTCGACACGTAGTCGTCGGCTCCGACCTCGATGCCGAGCACGACGTCGAGCTCCCCGTTACGTGAGCTCAACATGATGATCGGCGTGGTGATGCCCCTGTCTCGCAGTGCACGGCAGACGTCGATCCCGGACATGCCGGGGAGCGTCACGTCGAGGAGGATGACGTCGGGATGGACCGTCTCGACGGCGGCAAGCGCCTCGGTGCTGTTCCGAGCGCCGGAAATGGCGAGACCCTCGCGACCCAGTCCAATCGTGAGCGCGAACAGCTGGTCCTCGTCGTCTTCGATGATGAGGACCCGCGGCCACTCGGTCCGATCGTTCTCGGCCGCCACCGTGTTCGTCAATGCACAAACCTCGGTCGCTTCGTCTTCGACGTACGCGATGGTGGCCTGGGCCGGTGACAGGACCGTGAGACGAGGGTGAACAGATCGTGAAGACGCGGCGAAATCTAGGGTGCGCCGATCCGATTCTGGCAAGGCGTCGCAGACGGGAAGGACCGGCGCCCTGAGAGGGACGGCTGTTCGGGCGGTAGCCTCAGCGCCATGTTCTCGTGGCCAGGGAGGCGGTTCGCGGCGGTCCGGGAAGCTCTGCGCTTTCAGCCGCCACCTTCGGCGGCGGGACCACGTTTCGTCGAGCACACACACCGAGATGTGCGCGGAGGTGGCCTGCGTGCCGCGGTGTTCGGGGTGAGCGACGGACTCGTGTCGAACGTGTCCCTCGTCCTCGGCACGGCGGGGGCCCATCCGGGGGCGGGTGTCGTGCGGCTGGCCGGTCTCGCGGGGCTGTTCGGGGGGTCGTTTTCGATGGCGGCGGGCGAGTACATCTCGATGCGGGTCCAGCGGGAGGCGTTTGAGCGCGAGCTTCACGTCGAGCGAGCGGAGATCGAAGCGCGACCTGACAGCGAGCGCGCCGAGCTCGAGTACCTGTATCAGAGCCGGGGGCTCGACGCCGAGACCGCAGGAAAGATCGCCGACGCGTTGATGGCTGATCCGAAGGTCGCCCTGGAGACGCACGCGCGGGAGGAACTCGGCCTCGACCCGGCCGCGCTCGGCTCTCCGGTCCAGGCGGCACTGTTTTCGTTCGTCACCTTCGCCATTGGCGCACTCATTCCGCTCGCCGCGTTCCTCGGTGGTTCCTCGGGTCCGGGCGCCATCGAAATCGCGATCGCGGCCACCGGCGTCGTAGCTCTCATCGTCGGTGGGGCACTCTCATTCCTCACGAATCGGCCTGTGCTCCTTTCGGCGTTGCGTTCTCTTTGCGTCTGCGCGATCGCCGGGGCGATCACGTACGGCATCGGCTCCGCCGTCGGCACGGCGGGGGGTTAGGAGGGCTTGTGCTGCTTCGTCATGGCGCGAGGCGCGCCCCGACGTTGGTTCCCGAAGTTCGCACCTGCCTTGTGCTACGGCACGCGGTGGCGCTTCCTCGTTGGAGCTGGCGAGGCGACGACGCTCTGCGACCGTTATCGCGGCGCGGCGATCGTCAGGCTGTGGCGCTGGCTCGGAACCTTTCGGTCGAGTCCATCCGGCGTGTGTTGGCGAGCCCGGCTCGTCGTTGCGTCGCGACGGTTGCCGCGATCGCGGAGGATGCGGGGCTCCTCGTCGAGATCGCGCCGTTTCTTGCCGAGGGGTCGGACGGGCTTGTGGCGTTGAAACGCCTCGTTGCGGCGTGCGAGGCCATGGGTCCTGGCGTCCTTGTCGCCTGCACGCATGGCGACGTGCTTGGCGGCGTCGTCGTCGAGCTCGTGGAATCGGGTGGCATCGTCAGTCCGCCTCGCGCGATCCAGAAGGGTGGCGCGATTCGCCTCAGCGTCGTCTCGGGGACCATCGCCGCCGTGTCGATCGTTCCCGCCCCGGCCTAGGGCACGAACTTGGTTCGACGGGCGTTTCGTGCGACGCCACCGCGATGCCGTGGGTCCAGGTCTGGGCCGACCCGTTCCGGGGCGCGGACGGCTCACACAATCTTGTCGGGTCGCGGCCGTGTCGGGCGTCATCATTGCGCCGTTGACGTGATCCGCGAACCGACTCACGTGTTCGAGGCTCCGGCTGATCGAGTCGCCGCGAGGCATGCGCCGGGGAACTCCGCCGGCGGCCGGGGGTGCCGTGGTTGAGCCAGCCCGCGGCGACGCCGCGGACAGCTCCGTCGAACGGGCAAGTCTCGCCACGATCGCTCGGGAGTGGGGTCGGATCGGTTGCATCGGATTCGGGGGCCCGCCGACGCACATCGCCCTATTGCGCAAGCTCTGCGTCACCGAACGCGGCTGGATGTCGGCGACCGAGTTCGAGGACGGCATCGCCGCGACGAATCTGTTACCCGGTCCCGCCTCGACCGAGCTCGCGATCTTCTGTGCTTGGCGCTTGCGAGGCCGGCTCGGCGCTGTCGTCGGCGGAGTCTGTTTCATCGTGCCCGGACTTGTCCTCATCCTGGTGCTCTCGGCGCTCTTCCTGTCGAATCACCCGCCGCGCTGGGCGATCGGCGCCGCCGCCGGGGCGGGAGCGGCCGTCGCCGCGGTCGCGTTGAACGCAGCCCTCGGCCTCATGCCCTCGAGCTGGGAAAGGATCGGTTCTCGACGTTCTGAACGCGTCCGCTGGGCCCTCTACGCCGTCGCGGGCGGCGGTGCCGCGGCGACGATCGGACCCTTTCTCGTCGTCGTGCTCGCGGCCTGCGGCGTCGCCGAGGTCGTCGTGCGGGAGCTGCGGTATCGGCCGCCGTCGGCACTGCCGGGTGTCGTCTTGCTGCCGGTTCTTGCCACGGTGGCCTCGGTCGGCGGGATGGGCGCGCTGGCCTGGGAGGCGTTCAAGATCGGCGCCCTCTCCTACGGCGGAGGTTTCGTCATCGTGCCGCTGATGCAAACCGACGCGGTCCACACCTTCCACTGGATGACGAACGCCCAGTTCCTGAACGCGGTCGCGCTCGGCCAGATCACTCCCGGCCCCGTGGTCCAGACGGTCGCCGTCGTCGGCTATGCCGCGGCCAAGTTACGCGGGGGCCTCATCGCCGCGCTCGTCGCCTTCGCGCCTTCGTTCCTCTTCGTCCTCTTCGGCGGGCCGCACTTCGGGCGGATGCGCGCCAATGCTCGTGTCCAGGCCTTCCTCACCGGGGCCGGTCCCGGGGCGATCGGCGCGATCGCCGGCGCCTCGATCCCCCTCGGGCTGGCGCTCGCCCATCTCTGGCAGGTGGGGCTGCTCGCGGCGGCCTTCGTCTGGCTCGTTGTCCTGCGTCGCAACGTCGTCGTGGGCCTGCTCGCCGCCGGCGCGATCGGGGTCGCCGTGTCGTTCGCCGGACTGCCGATCGGCTCCTGACCTCGGCTCGACCGCCCCGAGGTGTGCCGCGGCAACGATCGACCCGGTGATCGAGCGTGCGACCGATCGGCGACCGCGGCGCGTCCCGTGCCCAGTGGCCGAAACGCCTGGCCCGAGGGCGCGCGGATCGTCCCAGACTCGATGACGACGCGCTCGCTCGGCGTGGCCGACGGGCTCCCGGCCGCGCCGATCGCGGCCAGGACATCGAGCCCGGGGATCACCGTGTCGAAAGCGGATAGAGGGGCGGGCCCATCCCCTTGGCCCCGGAGATGGCGATGAACTGGCTGACGATCGTGTCGGGACCGGCGTCCGCCTGCGCGCCGGCCGATCTCGAAGCGGCCGGGCCGGGGCGCTCGTCGAAAAGCGGCAGCCCGGTCCGCCGGTCCCCGTCCCGATCGGGCCGCGGCGCCGGACGACGAAGCCGGGGATGATCCGGAGAAAGACGATCCCGTCGAACAAGTGATGACGGGTGGGAAGTCGAAGATGCTGCCGACCACGGGTACGCCGGTCGAATCGAGGGCGAAGTTGATCGTCGCTTTCCTGGCGCGCATCGTCGCTTTGGGGCGATTCGCCGGGTCGATGCACCCGGCGGGGGTTCCGCGAAGCGGACCGACGTCAGGGCGACGCCGTCTGGCGGCGGGCACGTCTTCTTCGGGCGCCGCCTTTTCGGGCAGCTGTCACTACACGGCAGCTTCGGTGATGGTGACCGAGATGAGGCGGTGGACGTGTTTGGGCTTGCCCGTCGACGGCGGTCCGCCGTCCTTGGCGATCCGATTGACGACCGCCCGTCCCAAGATGACCTTGCCGAAAGGGGTGTAGTCGGGAGTGGTGTCGAGGTCCTTCACCCCTTTGGGCAGGACGATGAAGAACTGGCTCCCGTTCGTCGTCGGACCGTAGGAGTTGGCGTAGGCGACCGCCCAGGCCGAGTAGCAGTCGTGCGCCGCGACGCAGTTGTGCGGCGGAGTGTTGCCCGTCCACTTGTATCCCGGTCCCCCGTTGGCACTTCCGTTCGGGCTGCCTCCCTGCACGACGAAGCCCGGGACGACCCGGGAGAACTTCGTCCCGTCGAAGAAACGGTGCTCGGCGAGGAAGATGAAATTGTTCACTGCCTTGGGTGACGCCGGAGCCGGCATCTCGACGACGAAGGACCCGACGTCGGTTGTGAACGTCGCGTCGTAGGTGGTCGTTTTCGAGATGCACATGGGCGGCGGTTTCGTGAACTTGGTATGCCGGGTGGCGGCGACGAGCTGGCCCTCGTGCAGGCAGGTCGGCGAGATCGCGCCGTTCGAGGGCTTCGGGCCGTGCTGGCTCACCAGGGCGATGACCCCCACGACGACCGCGGCGACGAGGATCGCGCCACCCATCCGGCGCAGGCGTCGCGTCCGGCGCTTATGCTTCTGGATCTGCGCGACTTTCATCTGTCGCATGGCGCGCTGGCGCGTCCGCTTTTCGCTCGGCACGGCCAGCCAAGCTAGTCGCGACAGCGCACTAGGTTGTCCACGTGGCTCTTGTCGTCCAGAAGTTCGGTGGCACGTCGGTCGCCGACGCCGACCGCATCCGCGAGGTCGCCAAGCACATCGCCTGGACGCGCGAGCATGGCGACGAGGTCGTCGTCGTCGTGTCGGCGATGGGCAAGACGACCGACGAGCTCATCCGGATGGCCGACGACGTGAGCTCGGTGACGCCGGGGCGCGAGCTCGACATGCTGTTGACGGCGGGTGAACGCATCACGATGTCCCTTTTATGCATGGCGCTCGCCGAGCTCGATGTCGAAGCGGCTTCATTCACCGGCAGCCAGGCTGGCATCATCACCGACACGACGCACACCAAGGCGAAGATCGTCGAGGTCCGCGCCGACCGATTGACCGAAGCGCTGGGCCGGGGTGTCGTGCCCGTCGTCGCCGGCTTCCAAGGCGTTTCGACGACTCGCGACATCACGACGCTCGGCCGGGGCGGTTCCGACACGACGGCCGTCGCGCTGGCCGCGACGCTCGGCGCCGATCGATGCGAGATCTACACGGACGTCTCGGGGGTGTTCACCGCCGACCCGCGCCTCGTGCCGAGCGCGCGCCGGCTAAGGAGGGTCTCGTTCGACGAGATGCTCGAGATCGCCTCGACCGGAGGCCGTGTGCTCGCGCTCCGGTCGGTCGAGTTCGCCCGCAACCATCATGTGCCGGTCCACGTCCGCTCCTCGTTCACCTGGGAGCCCGGGACGTGGGTGACCGAGGAGGATCCGTCCATGGAGCAGCCCATCGTGTCTGCTGTGACGAGCGACGTCTCGGAGGCGAAGGTGACGATCACCGCGGTGCCCGACCGTCCCGGAGTCGCGGCGACCGTCTTTCGCGCCCTCGCCGATAGCGCCGTCAACGTCGACATGATCGTCCAGAACACCTCCCGGGAAGGGCTGACCGACATCTCCTTCACCGTCGGGCGCGCCGAGCTCATCGCGGCGCGCGCGGTGACGGAATCGTTGGCGACGGAGATCGGAGCGCGCGAGGTCTTCGTCGACGAGGGAATCGCCCAGGTCTCGATCGTCGGAGCGGGGATGAAGACCCATCCGGGCGTGACGGCCCTGATGTTCGAGACGCTCGCCAAGGAGAACATCAACATTGAGATGATCTCGACCTCGCCCATTCGCATCTCGTGCGTCGTGCGATCAAGCTCCGTCGACGTCGCGGTGCGCGCCTTACACGAGGCCTTCGGCCTCGGAGGCTGAAACTGGTAGGAGCGCGCCGGCGCGCCCTGGCTAACCTGGTCCCATGCGCGTCGGCATCTTCGGGGCAACCGGCCAGGTCGGTGGCGTCATGCGGCGGCTCGTCGCCGAGCGGCACTTCCCAGTCGACGAGATCCGTTACTTCGCGTCTCAGCGCTCCGCCGGCTTGAAGCTGGACTGGCAGGGGTCGCAAGTGGTCGTCGAGGACGCCGCCGCGGCGAATTTCTCCGGTCTCGACATCGCCCTCTTCTCCTGTGGCAAGACGACCTCGCTTTGGCTCGCTCCGCGTGTCGCGGCCGCCGGGGCGACCGTCATCGACAACTCCTCGGCGTGGCGGATGGACTCCGAAGTGCCGCTCGTCGTTTCGGAGGTGAACCCAGAGGCGCTGGATTCGATCCCGAAGGGGATCGTCGCCAACCCGAACTGCACGACGATGGTCGCGATGCCCGTCCTCAAGCCGCTCGACGTCGTGGCGGGACTGCGCCGTGTCGTGGCCGCGACCTACCAGGCCGTCTCGGGTGCGGGTCTGGCGGGTGTCGCTGAACTCGATGCGCAGGTGCGGGCCGTGGCAGACGGGGCGCGAGGCCTCACCTTCGCGGGCGACGTCGTCGCCTTCCCCGAGCCGGCGAAGTTCGCCGCGCCGATCGCCTTCAACGTCCTGCCGCTGGCGGGCTCGCTCGTCGAGGACGGGTCCGGCGAGACCGACGAAGAACAGAAGTTCCGAGACGAGAGCCGGAAGATCCTCGGTCTGCCGACTCTTCGCGTCGTCTGCTCGTGCGTGCGGGTCCCGGTCTTCACGGGCCATTCGCTCGCACTCGCGCTGGAGTTCGCCCGGCCGCTTTCCGTCGATCGGGCGCGCGCCATCCTCGCCGAGTCTCCGGGCATCGTCCTCGCCGACGTGCCGACACCATTGCAGGCCGCGGGGAAGGACCCTGCCTACGTCGGGAGGATCCGACGCGATCCGACGGTCGAGAACGGCCTCGAACTCTTCGTCTCGGGTGACAACCTGCGAAAGGGCGCGGCCCTCAACGCCGTCGAGATCGCCGAGATCCTCGCCGCCCGCTAGTACCGGCGGGGCCTCTCAGTAGGACCGACCGAACACGAGCCGGCGCCCGTAGTCCGCGGGGCGACCGCACACCACGCACGGGCCGGCCTCGGGATCCGCGTCGCGCGGCACGCAGCGCGGTGTCGCGCCGGTTCGTTCCTGGATCGCCGCTTCGCAGGCGGGATCGCCGCAGAGGAGAGTCTGAGCGAAGCCGAAAGCGACCGCCGGGGCGAGGTCGTCGAAGGAGTTGACGACGACGGTGTGCGCGTCGCGGAAATCCCGTGCCCGGCGAAAGAGCGCCTCCTGGAAGGCCGCGAGCCGCGCCGGCATCGTCGTGGCGACCTCAGCGAGCAGCTGCGGGATCTTTGCGCCGCTCAGGCGGTCGACGACGACGGCTGAGCCGGTCGCAAGGTCGCGGGGGCCAAGTTCAACCCGGACCGGCACCCCTCGCAGTTCCCAGTCGTTGAACTTGAAGCCCGGTGAGACCTGCTGGCGCGTGTCGACGTAGACCCGAACCCCTCTGTCGGTGAGCTCCCGGGCGAGAGCCTCGGCCGACGCGGTGACGGGCCCGAGGTCGTCGTCCCGGCCGATCGGCACGACGACGACCTGGTGGGGCGCGATCTTCGGGGGCAGGATGAGGCCGCGGTCGTCGCCGTGGGTCATGATCACCCCGCCGACCATCCGGGTACTCATTCCCCACGAAGCGGTGTGGCACAGGGCGCGCACGCCGTCGGCGCCCGTGTAGTCGATGCCGAAGGCCGCGGCGAAGTTCGTGCCCAGATAGTGCGAGGTCGCCGCCTGGAGGGCACGACCGTCGCGCATCATCGCCTCGAGCGAGATGGTGCGCACGGCTCCGGCGAAACGTTCCGCGGGCGTCTTGTCCCCGACGAGGACGGGCATCGCCGCGCAGTCCTCGGCGACCGCCTGGTAGAAGTCGGCGGCGACCAGCATCTCGGCGATCGCTTCGTCCTCGCTGGCGTGGGCCGTGTGACCCTCCTGCCAGAGGAACTCGGTCGTTCGCAGGAACAGCCGTGGCCGCAGCTCCCAGCGGACGACGTTCGCCCACTGGTTAATCCGGAGCGGTAGGTCGCGGTAGGAGCCGATCCAGCGGGCGAACATCTCGCCGACGACCGTCTCCGAGGTCGGGCGCAAAACGAGCGGTTCCTCGAGGTCCTCGCCGCCGGCGTGGGTGACGATCGCCAGTTCGGGTGCGAACCCTTCGACGTGCTCGGCTTCCCGACGGAGGTGGCTTTCCGGGATGAGCAAGGGGAAGTAGGCGTTCTCGTGGCCGGTCGCCTTGATGTGCCGGTCGAGTTCGGCCGAGAGCAGTTCCCAGATCCGGTAGCCGTACGGGCGAATGACCATCGTGCCGCGCACCGGGCCATGGTCGGCGAGCTCGGCGCGCACGACGAGCTCGTTGTACCAGGCCGAGAAGTCCTCGCTCTGAGGGGTGATCCCGCGTTCGTTCGGTTTCGCCATTTCTGACCGGGTCTCTCACTCGAGTCGGCGCAATCGTTGCGCTGGGTGGCGAACGTAGCGGATCACCGACCCGACCCGCGGCCTCGGGCTCGCACCCCGGGTTGACGGGGACGGATCACCACGTACAGTGAAGATGTCTCCACGCAACGTGGTAACGAGATTCCGATCGCGGGGCCGTGCGCAGGGACGACGGCATTGTCACGGCATTGTCACGCCGGGCACCTTGCGACGGCTTCGGCGCGCTTTCTAGAGTCGCCCGGTCAGCGAACCGGGTAGTACCCGCGGCTTTCCGCGTCATTTTTCGGTGCTCTGTGGCGGAACCGTACGAATCGACGAGGGAGCGGGATGCGAAAACGTCCGCTTGGTGCGTTGGTCTGGAGCGCGACGATTCTCGTTGCGTCCGGGGTCGCGCAGCTGCCCGCGGGTGCTGCGGCGCCGGCGGGCGGAGGGTCGGTCGCCGGGACGACTCCAGCGTGGTGTGCCGAGTATGGATCGGCCGTCGTCGGCTGGACGGGGACGACGCCGAACCTGCCGATCTGCGGACCGGGCCCGGACAACGGGGGTACCTGGTTGGACGTCGACCTGCCCGGTCCGTACGGCGCGGACAACGTCTATTTCAACGCCACGCCGGGTTTCCAGTGCGTCGAGCTCGCTGATCGTTTCCTCGCGGTCGTCGACGGCCTCGCGCCGGTCTTCGCCAACGGCCAGCAGGTCGCGGCGAGCTACCACGCTGCCTACACGAATACGAGCCTCTACGTGAACGGGTCGTCCCAGGCGGTCGGTCATCCGCCGGTCGCGGGCGATGTCATCAGCTTCTCGGACGCGCCGGACTTTGACGCCTGGACGCCGGGTCACGTTGCCGTCGTCACGGCGAGTTCGGTTGACCGGGCCACGGGATACGGCACGGTGACGCTCGCCCAGGAGAACGTCGGCTCCGGCTACTGGAGGTACACGCTCGACCTCGTCGACTGGCGGCTCGAAGACCCGACGACGGCGCCCAACGCCGAGTGGGGATTCCCGTACGCCGAGTGGCTCCACGTCACGCCGTACCGCGCCGCGCTCGGATCGGCGGCGATTGCGCTCGTCGCGGGCTCCCCGCAGCCCGAGCTCGCCTCGGTGCCGGGGATCGTCGAATCTCTCGGCCTCGGCGAAAGCCGCAGCCTCGGCGGTCACCTCCGTTGGTTCCGTCGCCGCGGGCGAACCTAACTCCGGATCGGCTCAGTCCGGGCCGAGGAGGATCCGTTCAAGGAGATCGGCTTGGAAGACGCGCTCCGAGGCGGCGGCCCCGGGGTCAGGTCGGTCGGCTGCTGACTCCCGGGCGCGGGCGGCGGCGTCACGGGCGGCGGCCCAGGCGGGTTCGTAGGGTGAGAAGTGTTCGGCGCCGAGCGCGATGGGACCCCAAGGGGTCGGGAGGACGGAGGAGGGCACGCTCGGCGCGGTGGCGGGGTGCTCGTCGAGCACCTCCTCGCGCGAGCGCGCGTAACGCGGAGCCGCGAGGTGCCGCAGCGCCTCCAGGGCGGCGAGCACCGCCTCGGAGCAGGCCGCGATCGTCGTCCAGGCGGGGTCGTCGAGGGCGTCGAGATCGGCTCCGAGATCTTCGGTGAGCCTTTCTAGCGTGATGTCGCCGAGCTCGGACTCGAGCCGGCGCAGTCGGCGGAGCGCGGCGAAACGCGCGAGGAGACCGAGCCGTTGCTCGCCCGCCGGGCTCGTCCGATCAAGGATCACCCGTGCCTCAGCGACGACGGCCCCGAGCGACGAACCATCCGGCAGCGTGGTCGCCGCCGTCACGTCGTCGAGCGCGTGGGACGCGCACTCGAGAGCGAAGCGCGCCGCGGCTTTCACCCCCCAGGCGGTTTCGGCGGTGAGCCGGGCGGTCGAGGCGCCGACCGTGTCACCGGCGTCTCGGGCACCGTCGATCGCCTCGGCGAGAAAGATCCGCTCGTCGAGCGCTTCGAGCAGCGCTGCCGGTCGACGCAGGACGAGCTCGCCGCGGGGCGCCGCCGTCCGTTCGGCAGGCGACGTCGTGGCGCCGGCGACCGCCGGCAGGTTCCAGGTGACTTCGCCGCGCGCTGTTCTTTCGACGCCCTCGGCATTCGTCGCGACGTAGAGGTGCTCAGCCATCACACGGCTCCTCGAGGGCTCAGGGCACAGGGGTTGTACGTGTCGATCGCCAGGGCGACCGGCGAGTCGGGAAGGCGGGATTTGAACCCGCGACCTCAGCGTCCCGAACGCTGCGCGCTAACCAAGCTGCGCTACTTCCCGTCCGAAGTCCGGCTCCCGCCGTCTTCAATGGGGATCGTAGTCGATGGTGCCTCGAGGACGACCTTGGCGATGCGGCGCCTTTCCATGCGCGTGATCCGAAAGGTCCACCCTTCGTGCTCGTACGATTCGGACTCGACCGGGATGTGGCCGAGGGCGTCGAAGAGGTACCCGCCGAGGGTGACGTAATCGCCCTCGGGGATGCCGACACCGACCTGCTCCGTGACCTCGTCGACCGCACAGGCGCCGTCGACGAGGAAGCGGCGCGCGTCGATGCGGAAGATCGCCGGGCTCGTCGCGCGGTCGAACTCGTCGCGCAGATCACCGACGAGCTCGCTGACGAGGTCGTTGACGGTGATCACGCCGGCGAAGCCCCCGTACTCGTCGACGACGACGGCGAAACCACGTCGGCCGCGGCGCATGTCGGCGAGGATCTCGAGCGCCGAACGTGTTTCCGGCACGACATACGGTTCGCGGAGTCTGGCCGTCACGTCGGCGCCCGCGAAGACCGTCGATGGGCCCGCGCTCTCCCCGGGTCCGATGGGCACGTCGAGGTTGAACAGGTCCTTCACGTACAGCACGCCGAGGAGATGGTCGAAGTCGTCGGTGTAGACGGGGAAGTGGCTGTGCCCGGAGCGCCGAACGGCCCGCGCCACGTCGGCGAAGCCAACGGGGGTCGCCAGCCCGACCACATCGACCCGCGGCGTCATCACCTCACGGGCCGTCGCCTCACGCAGGGCCTCGATACCGCGTCGGATCTGCAGCTCCTGCTCCGACGGTGCCAGGGCCGCGGTCACCGGGGCGCGCTTCAAGTGCAAGCGCTTCATCGCCGGCTCTCCGGTGCGGAGCCGTGACGTCGGATCGGCGGCGACGTCGGCAGGTCCGACTCGGTTTCTAGCGCGCGGCGACGGTGGTCGGTGCGTACGACTCGTCGCGGAACGTGCCCCCCGTGAGCAGCGCTTGCACGGCCCGGCGTAGCCGGACCGGATCGAGCGGCTTCACGAGGTAGCCCTCGACGCCGGTTCGTCGGGCGAGAAAGACGTCGGCGCGCCGATCGAGGAGCACGAGGACCGGGACGTGCCCCAACCGGCCGCCGGACTCCTCGTGGGCGAGGTCCAGGGCGATGGCGAACCCGCCCATGTTCTGGACCTGGCTGTCGGTGATCACGAGGTCGGGCTGGAAGTCGGCCGCCATGGCGCGCACGGTTTCACCGGTCCGGGCCACGCTGATCTGGCGCTCGCCGTCGTCGACGACGGCCGCCAACTCCTCGACGACAGTCGGGGCATCGGCCACGAGCAGGATCTTCTCCACCTGTCCAAGGTAGCGCTCAGCCGATGAGGTGGCGAACGATGCCCAGCAGGCCCTCGACGTCGTGCACGTCGCTGTCGAGGAACGGAACCCGCACGACGGGCGCCGGAGCGACGGCCGTGACGAGATCGGCGAGGAAACCCTCCTCCCGGCGCGCGATTCGGTCGAGATCAGCGAGATTCTCGACAAGCTCGTGCCAGGCCGCGCTGGGCGCGCTTTTGTCCGCGAGCCGGGGTGCCGGCGCCGCATCGAAGGCGGGGTGGATCCGGTTTACAAGGAGCGCGTCGATGACGCCGCGGCGCTTTTCTAGCTCGTCGCGGAAGAAACGGGCGTCGTCGATGGCGTCGCGCCGGGGGGTGACGACGAGGACGAATCCGGTGGCTCTCTCGGTGAGGAGCCGCTCGACGTGCGCGGCGCGTTCGCGGAAGCCCCGTTCCATACCCTGGAACGCGCTGAAGAAGGCGAGCGTGTCGTCGACGATCTCGGCGCCGGCGACCCGTGCGATCGAGCGGGCGACCATCTGGCCGGCGAGGCTCGCGGCACGCAGGTACGAGGTTCCCGGGGTGACGAGAACCTTAAAGATCCGGTTGTCGAGGAAGCTTGTCAACCGACGGGGGGCATCGAGGAACTCGAGGGCGTGACGCGTCGGGGGCGTGTCGACGACGACGAGGTCGAAGACGGCCTCCTCGTGCAGCTCGAACAGTTTCTCCGTCGCCATGTATTCCTGGGTCCCGGACAACACGGACGCGAGGTTCCGATAGAGGCGGTTCGCCAGGATGCGTTCGGCCTGCTGGGGGTCACGGGCATACTTCCCGACGAGTTCGTCGAAGGTCGTCTTTGCGTCGAGCATCACGACGCTGAGCCTGCCCGGCCAAGGCCCGGCGATCTCGTGTGGCTCGTTTCCGACCCCGGTCACCCCGAGGGCGTCAGCGAGCCGTCGTGCCGGGTCGATCGTGATGACGCAGGCCCGACGTCCCCGCAGGGCCCCCGCAACGGCGAGCGCCGCCGCGGCCGTCGTCTTGCCGACCCCACCCGAACCGCAACAGATGATGACCGAGCGCCCGTCGACCAAGGCGTCGAGGACGCTCACAGCGCCTCGATGCCCGTCGCGAGGGCGGACACGAGGTCCGCGAGCTCAACAGGGCCCATCTCGGCGGTGAGCAGGTAGGGAAGCTCGAGGCGCGGGAGCGGCAGCCGGTCGGCGAGGCGAGCCAGCTGCACCAGCTGGACCCGCTGGCGTCCCCGCCGGAAAGTCGCCGCCCGGAGGATCGCCCCGGCGACCTCGGGCGAGATCTCGGGCAGCCCGGCCGCCGCCGCTGCCCGAACCGGGTCCTCGTCAAGGTGACGGAGCACGGGATAGCAGCAGTTGACGACGACCGGGGCGAGCGCGACGCCGATCTCGTCCTCGAGCCGGTAGGCGGTCTCGACTGCCTCGTTGACCGGGGTCTCCTCGGGGACGGTGACGACGACTACCTGGCAGCGCGCCGGATCGCTGAGCATCGCGACGACCTGGTCGGCTTGGGTCCGCAAGGGCCCGCCGCGCGCCGCGTCGGCCAGGCCACCCGAGCTGGACAGGAAGCTCAGCGCGTGACCGGTCGCCGGGGCGTCCAGCACGATGAGGTCGGCTACGCCGGCCTGCTCGAGCTGGCGGACCTTGCCGAGGATGAGGACCTCGCGGATCCCGGGGACGGCCGTCGCGACAACATCGAGGGAGCCGGTGCGCGCGAGCCGGCCGGCGACGCGCTTGAGACCGTGGCCGACGAGGTACTCGAGCAGCGCCGCATCCGAGGTGAGGACCCTCGCCCGGACGCGACCGGGGACCTTCGCCGAACCCTCGTCCTCGATCGATCGGGTCTTGTCAGCTCCGCGCGTCGGGGCGCGCACGGTCGTCTCGTCGTAGCCGAGACGACCCGTGTAGCCGAAGAGAGTCGCGAGGCCCGTGGCGTCGAGGGCAACGACGAGCACGTCGAGGCCGACATCGGCCGCGAGGTTCGCCAGCACTGCGCTGATGGTCGTCTTGCCGACCCCTCCCTTGCCGATGACGAGGAGGATGTTGCTGCGGCGCAAGAACCCGGTGACGTCCATCGGGCGCCGACACTACCGGGAGCCCGGTCGGGAGCCTGATCACAGCTGGGCTCCCGGGCCCCGGAACCCCTTGTCAGCCGGACGGGCACGGCGGTAGCGTCACGACGCGGCCGGAGTCCGCGCCCGGCCCACGGCGCGAGACCGGGTGCAGCGCCGCTCGAGCGGTCGTCCCCGAGGGGACGAGACGGGGAGGGGTTCGTGATCGCGGAGCGATCCGAGCAGGCCTGGTACCTGAAAGCCCTGTGCCGCGGGCCCCAGGCCGTCGTCTTTTTCCCGCCCAACCAGCCAGAGGGCAAGGACGAGCGACTTGGCCGCGAAGCGGCCGCGAAGCAGATGTGTGCCCTCTGTCCGGTGCAGCGACCCTGCCTCGACTATGCCATCCGAATCCGGGAACCCCACGGGATCTGGGGCGGACTCAACGAGGTCGAACGCAAGCAGATCCTCGAGCGCCGCGCCGGCTGATCCTTTTCCGGTCGCGTTCGCCCAGGGACAACGTTCCCGGTTATCACAGCTGGCTCGTGGGTCGCGCGAGGACCTCTTCGACGCTGTGGATGAGGCGTGCCGTGCACCCGGACATCTCGACCGGGGGCGCGACATCGGTCGCGAGCCGTTCGGCGAGAGCGGCGAACTCCCGGCCGAGAGGGGTTCCGGCGTCCAGCTCGAGGCAGGTTCCGGCGTCGCCCGCTTGCCCGAGACCGGGGTCGAACGGCAGCGTACCGAGCAGTGGTACGCCGATCTCGGCGGCGAGCGCGGCGCCCCCGCCCTCCCCGAACAGGACGTGTCGCCGTCCGTCCTCGGCAGCGTACGGGGCCATGTTCTCGATGACTCCGGTGACGCGAACATCGCCCTTACGGGCCATGTCGGCCGCGCGCCCGGCGACACGGGCCGCAACAGCAGATGGTGTCGTGACGACGAGGAACTCGGCGCGCGGCAGCATCCGCGCCAGCGCCATCTGGACGTCCCCGGTGCCCGGGGGCATGTCGACGAGCAGGTAGTCGAGCGGTCCCCAGGCGACGTCCTCGAGGAAGTGCTGCACAGCCCGGGCGAGGACGAGACCGCGCCACATGATCGCTTCGTTCTCGTCGGCGAGGAACCCCATTGACACGACGCGCAACGAGTTGTCGTCGACGGCGACGCGGGCCGGCAAAATCTTGCCGGCCCGCACCTCCAGGGGCCCGGCGACGCCGAGAAGGCGCGGGATGGAAAAACCCCAGATGTCGGCGTCGAGGAGTCCGACGACGAGGCCGCGGCGCGCCAAGGCGAGCGCGAGATTCGCCGTCACGGAGGACTTGCCGACGCCGCCCTTACCGGAGACCACCGCGAGCACCCGTGTCGAGTCGGGGAAGCTCGTCCCGATCGCGCGACCCTGAGCCGCCCGGCGGGCCGTCGACATCAGGCGGGCCCGCTCGTCCGGTCCCATCACGCCGGTCGCGACCTCAACCTCCTCTACACCGCCGAGTGCCGCGAGACGGCGGGTGACGTCGTCGCGCAACTGGCGGCGCAACGGGCACCCCGCGACGGTGAGGGCGATCTCGGCGCGCGCCCGACCGGAGGCGCAGGAAACCGAGCGGACCATGCCGAGCGTGACGATGTCCTCGCCGAGTTCCGGATCGACGACGTCGCGCAGCGCCGCGAGGAGCTCGTCGTGGCTCGGAGGGCTGGTCGCCACGCCGCCCTGGCGTCGGTCGGCAGGCATCACGGCGATGCTAACGGGCCGGACCGTGCGACCAACTTGTTACGATCGAAGCGCACCTCGAAAAGGAGCTATTTGTGAATACCGCCACGACGGTCAAGATCGGTCAGCGGCCGAGCCCCGTGAGCCTCACGGACGCCGCGGTCGTCAAGGTGACCGAGCTGCTCGCCGGAGAGACCGACGGCGAGAGCCTCGCGCTCCGGGTCGCGGTGCGACCGGGGGGTTGCTCCGGGTACAGCTACGACATGTTCTTCGACGCCGAGGTCGCGGACGACGACATCGTGCGCTCCTTCGGGCGGGTGCGGGTCGTCATAGACCCTGAGAGCGCCGAACTCATCAAGGGGGCGACGCTCGACTACCGCGATGGCCTGCAGGGATCGGGCTTCCACATCACGAATCCGTCCGCCTCGCGCACCTGCGGGTGCGGTTCTTCGTTCAGCTGAACCCTGCCCCCGGCGTTGGCGCGCCGAACGGACCCCGGCGGTTCTACCGCCCGGTCGTGCGGGCGGGTGACTGGCTCATCTGCTCGGGCCAGCTCGGACTGGAATCCGGCAAGCTCGTCGCCGGCGGTGCCGCGGCGGAGGTGACACAGGCGCTCGCCAATCTCGCCGGGTTCCTCGAAGCCGAGGGCTCGTCTCTTGCGGCGGTCGCCAAGACGACGGTGTTCCTGGCCGACATAGGCGACTATCCGGCGATGAACGAGGCCTACGCCGCCGCGTTCGGCGACCACCTCCCCGCCCGCTCGGCCGTTGCCGTTGCAGCCCTGCCCTTCGGCGCGCTCGTCGAGGTCGAGGCCTGGGCGTGGGCACCGCTCCCTCTGGCGTAGTCTCGGTCGAGCCGCCGCCGCGCCGCCGCCCGGCTGGGCCCCGACGCAGCCGGGCGGACTACGGCGACCAGCGGGCCTTTCCGAAGCGGTAGCCGACGCTGCGCACGGTCTCGATGAGGTGCGCGTTCTCCTCGCCGAGCTTGGCCCGTAGACGCCTGATGTGGACGTCGACCGTGCGCGCCCCCCCGAAGTACTCGTAGCCCCAGACGCGGGAGAGCAGAACCTCGCGGGTGAAGACCTTGCCCGGGTGTGCCGCGAGGAAACGGAGGAGCTCGTACTCCATGAACGTGAGGTCGAGAGAGCGTCCCGCGACGACAGCCTGGTAGGTCTCGAGGTTGAGCGCCAGCGGGCCGTAGGCGATCACGTCGTGCCGTTTGCCCCGCCCCGTTTTCCACAGCAGGTGCCCGAGGCGCGTCTCGATCTCGTCCTGCATCGCCCCGGTGAGCGTGAAGTCGTCGAAGAGTTCCCTGTGCCCGTCGAGCGCGGCGAGTTGATCGGCGGCCACGACGAGGAGGACGGGCGCAACCGGCTCGTCGCGCTCGCGCAGCGCCAAGCAGAACGAAAATGCCGCTTCGGGTGATTCGACAGCCGAGACGATCGCACCGGGCCATCCTTCGGTCGGCTCGAGCTCGCGCGCCGTGTCGGCGCCGACGACCGCGGTGAAGGCGTAACCGGCCGAGTCGAGCGCCTTGGCGAGCTCGAGGCTGGGGGGGTCGGGGAAACAGAGCAGCGGCTCCATGTGCCTACCGCCTGGTCCGTGGCGACGTCACCGTGACTCCTAGAGCGAGGGGAGGTAGCGGACAAGTTCGAAGGGCGTGACCTGGCGGGTGTAGTCCTCCCACTCGGCTCGCTTGTTGCGGAGGAACCACTCGAAGACATGGTCGCCGAGCGTGGCGAGGACGAGTTCGGAGTTCTCCATCGCGTTCAGTGCTTCGTCGAGAGTGCGCGGCAACGGGACGATGCCAGCCGCAGCGAGCTCGCGCGGGGACATCGTGTACAAGTTGGTGTCCGCCTCGTCAGGGAGCTCGTACGAGTTCTCGATCCCTCGCAGTCCCGCGGCGAGGATCACCGCGAAGGCGAGGTACGGGTTGCACGCCGGGTCGATCGAGCGGTACTCGATGCGCGCCGACTCGGACTTTTCCTGCTTCACGATGGGCACGCGCACGAGCGCCGACCTGTTGTTATAGGCCCACGAAACGGTGAAAGGCGCCTCGTAGCCTGAGACGAGCCGTTTGTACGAGTTCACCCACTGGTTCGTGACGGCGGTGATCTCACGGGCGTGCTCGAGCAGGCCGGCGATGAAGTGGCGCGCCGTCAGGGAGAGGCCGCGCTCGTCGTCGGCGTCGTAGAAGGCGTTGCGGTCGTCGCGGAAGAGGGAGCAGTGCGTGTGCATCCCTGAGCCCTGGACACCGGCGAGGGGCTTGGGCATGAACGACGCGTAGACGCCGTGCTCCTGCGCGATCTCCTTGATGAGGAGCCGGACGGTCATGATCGTGTCGGCCATCGTCAGCGCGTCGGTGTAGCGGAGGTCGATCTCGTGCTGGCTCGGGGCGTCCTCATGCTGGGCGTACTCGACTGGGATCCCCATGTCCTCAAGGGTGAGGACCGTCTTGCGCCGGAGATCGGTAGCGAGGTCAGCGACGGTGAGTTCGAAGTACGAGCCTGTATCGAGCGGCTGCGGGGGGACGTCGGCGTCGGCGACGGAACTCGCGAAGTAGAAGTACTCGAGCTCGGGGGCCGCGAAGAAACTGAAGCCGCGCTCGTGGGCGCGTTCGAGGGCCCGGCGCAGCACGTTGCGCGGGTCGCCTTCGAAGGGCGTCCCGTCGATGTTGGAGATGTCGCAGAACACACGCGCGACGGTCGCGTCCTCCCCCGATCGGATCGGCAGGATCTGGAAGGTCTTGGGATCCGGACGCGCGATCACGTCGCTTTCTTGGATACGGCTGAAACCGTCGATCGAGGAGCCGTCGAAGGTCATGCCCTCGTCGATCGCGTTCTCGAACTCGGCCGGTGGGATCGAGAACGTCTTGGGCGTTCCGAGCACGTCGGTGAACCAGAGTTGGATGAAACGCACGCCGCGTTCTTCCACCGTCTTGAGGACGTATTCGCGCTGGTTCTCCATCGGGGTCACCCTTTCGCGCCACGGCGACGCTGCGGTCGTTCGGATCGCACCGACAAGTCTCGCAGACCACGAGGGCCCGACCAAACGGCTTGCGACTTCGGATCGCCCCGGGAGCGCGAGGACTCCATCGCTACGATGACTGCGTGGGCTGGCTACGCGTCGCGCTCTGCCAGGTCGACGCGGTGGTCGGGGATCTCGACGGGAATGTCCGGCGCGTGCTTGACGGGTTGGAACGGGCCGAGGAACTCGACGCCGACGTCGCCCTCTTCCCCGAGCTCGTCGTGACGGGCTATCCGCCCGAGGACCTGCTACTAGAGCCGGAGTTCGTCGCGGCGAGTGAGCAGGCTCTCGCCGCTGTGGCGGCGAGCTCGGGCGAGTGCGCTGGGGTAGTTGGCTATGTGGCTGATTCCGCGGGCTTGCGCAACGCGGCCGCCCTCTGCTGGCGGGGCAAGGTGCGCGGCGTGTCGGTGAAAGAACTGCTCCCGAACTACGGCGTGTTCGACGAGCAGCGCTGGTTCGTGCCGGGCGCGGGCGACTCGCCGGTGTACCGGATCGGTGGGGCGGGAGTCGGCGTCGTTATCTGCGAGGACGCCTGGCAGCCGTTGGGCCCGATCGGCCGACTCGCCGGGGCCGGGGCGGGGATCGTGCTGTCGTGCAACGCCTCGCCCTACCGGGCCGGGGCGCAGGCCGAGCGCCAAGGGATCCTCGTTCAGCGGGCAGTCGAGTCCCGCTGCGCCATCGCCTACGTGAACCTCGTCGGCGGCCAGGACGAGCTCGTTTTCGACGGCGGTTCGTTGGTTATCGCCCCCGACGGTTCGCTTCTCGCGTCGGTCGCGCAGTTTCGGGAGGACATTGTCGCCGTGGACGTGCCCTTCGTCGGCGACGGCCCCGAGGTCCGACCCGGCCTCGTCGAGGTGAGCGGAGCGCGGCACCGGCGCGGAGGCGCCTCACCGGGGACGATCACGCCAGTCCTCGGCGGCGATGCCGAGACCTACGAGGCCCTGGTGCTGGCGACCCGGGACTACGCAGAAAAGAACGGCTTCGTCGACTGCGTTGTCGCCTTGTCGGGCGGGATCGACTCGTCGCTCGTCGCCGCGATCGCTGTCGACGCGGTCGGAGCGAGCCGGGTGCACGGTGTGGCGATGCCGTCGCGCTTTTCGTCCGTGACCTCGCTCGCCGACGCGACCGCGCTCGCGCGGAATCTCGGCATCGAGCTCATCGAGATCCCGATCGAGCCGGCGCATGAGGTGATGCTCGGACTGCTCGCGCCGAGCTTTGACGACCGGCCGCCGGGCGTTGCCGAGGAGAACCTCCAGGCCAGGATCCGTGGCACGCTTCTCATGGCGTTGTCGAACAAGTTCGGATGGCTCGTGCTCACGACCGGGAACAAGAGCGAGACCGCCGTCGGCTACTCGACGCTCTACGGCGACACGGCGGGCGGCTTCGCCGTCATCCGGGACGTCCCGAAGTTGCTCGTCTACACGCTCGTGGCCTACCGCAACGCCCAGGCCGGACGAGACCTCATCCCGGAGCAGATTCTCACCAAGCCGCCGTCGGCCGAGTTGCGCCCCGACCAGCGCGACGAGGATTCACTGCCCCCCTACGCGGTGCTCGATCCGATCCTGGAGGCCTACGTTGAGCGCCACGCCACCGTCGACGAACTCGTCGCCGGGGGCTTCGACGCGGCGATGGTCCGGCAGATCTTCGATCTCGTTGATGCGGCGGAGTACAAGAGGCGCCAGGCACCACCCGGTCCGCGGGTGACGAGCAGGGCGTTCGGCAAGGATCGCCGGATGCCGATCACGAACCGCTTCCGCTCGGGTGGCCCGCCCGGCGGGCGGGCGTCGCCGTGACCGAACCACTGACGCTGGAGGAGACGGCGGACCTTCTCGGCCGCTACCGGTACGTCGAGTTGACGCTTTTCACCCGCCTCGGGGCGCGGGCTCCGGCGTGCGGAGACGCCAAGCTCGTCGTCTACCTCGCGGGGGCGAGTCGCGCCCACGGCTTTCGGGCCGCGCTCGTCGAGTCGCTCATCCCCGTGGCGTCCGGCCTCCCCGACGCCGCGGCGTTGACGCGTTCTCCGGGCAGACACTGCGATGAGGCGCTCGACGTCCTCGACGGTCCAGGTGACGACGACGAGCTCCTTGATGCGCTCGTCGCCTGCGTCTACCCGGCGATGGCCGCCGCCTACGCCGAGCACCTCGTGGCGGCCCCCGGCCCGGCCGACCCGGCGACGCGCCGCACGTTGCACCGGGTGCTGGCGGACCTCGATGACGTCACGACCGAGGGCCGGGAGCTCGGGGCCCAGGGCGGCGGAAGTCCCCGCGCGTTGCGGGTCCGGGAGCTTGTTGCCGCGGTCCCGGGACCGTTCGGTCCCCTGCACGGTCGGTCCTGACCGCCGGGAAGTCGGGTCGATGCTGGTCAGGGGCGTGCGAGAGCCTCTTGACTCCGTCGTTACACTAAAGAGGGAGCCGGCCGGTTGCGGTGCCCGCCGGACCGGTGCAGTCCGTCGCCGCTGCTGACGTCGTCAGGTAGCCGGGCGTCGGGGTTGCTCCCAGCGGCCCCATCAATTCACAAAGGACCCCACGCATTGGCGAAGGAGCGAGTCGAGCGCGACGAGGAAGATCTCGTCCGGTTGTACTTGACCGACATAGGTCAGTATCCGTTGCTCACCAAAGACGACGAGGTTCGCCTGGCCCAGGCGATCGAGCGGCGCGGCCAGGCCGAAGAGGAGCTGTGCAAAGGGGCGAAGGGCCTCACGCCGGCACGGCGCCGTGAGCTGAGACGGATCGTTCGCCAGGGCGATGACGCACAGCGCACGTTCGTCCAGTCGAACCTCCGCCTCGTCGTCTCGATAGCCAAGAAGTACCAGGCGTCGGGACTGCCGCTGCTCGACCTCATCCAGGAGGGCAACCTCGGCCTCATGCACGCCGTCGAGAAGTTCGACTGGCGCAAGGGCTTCAAGTTCTCGACGTACGCCACCTGGTGGATCCGTCAGGCGATCACGCGCGGGATCGCCAACACTGGCCGGACGATCCGCTTGCCGGTCCACGCCGGCGACACGCTGGCGCGGGTGCAAAAGGCCCAGGCGCGCCTGGAGCTGAAGTTCGGCCGTCCCGCGACCCTGGCCGAGCTCGGGGCCGAGGTCGAGCTGCCCGAGGACAAGCTGATCGAGGCGCTACGGTTCCGCGCCGAGCCGCTCTCGCTCTCCGAGCCGCTGCGGGAGGACGGGGACGCCGAACTCGGCGATGTCGTCGAAGACCGTTCCGCGGAATCGCCGTTCGAGATGGCGGCGACGGCGCTCTTGCCGGTCGAGATCAACCGCCTCTTGGCCCCTTTGGATGAACGCGAGCGGGAAATCCTCCGGTTGCGTTTCGGACTCGATCGTGGTGAGCCCCGCACGCTCGAAGAGGTCGGTGAGCACTTCAACCTGACCCGCGAGCGGATTCGCCAGATCGAGGCGCGGGCGATGTCCAAGCTTCGCCACCCCTCGAGCGACACGGGCGCGCGCGATCTATTGACCGTCTGACGGCCGCCGCCGGCACCGCCACCTCGGGGCACCCGCGTCGCTGCCGTTACGATGCGGTCATGTGCAAGAAGCTCTTGATTCTGGTCGCGCTCATCGCCCTCGGCTATGTGGTCGTGAAGCGGCTCAGCTCCGACTGAGGTCGCTGGGGTCTCACACGACACGGATCGGGCGCGCGACCGCGGCCGTGTGTCGGCGGGAGTGGAGCCACCAGCCGAGAGCTGCGGCGCCGACGCCGACGACGACCGTGCTCGTCCCGATGGCGATGGCGGGTCGCGGCGGCACGGCGCGTACCCGGTCCCGCACCCGGTCCCGCAGGCGGACCGGCCGGATGAAGCTCTGTACCTCCCACCCGCGCTCGGCGGCGACCTTGGCGAGACCACGGTCGGGGTTCACCGCGACGGGATGGCCGACGAGCTCGAGGAGCGGCAGGTCGGTGAGCGAGTCACTGTAGGCGAAGGAGCGCGACAGGTCGACCCCCGTTTTGGCGGCGTAGGCGCGCACGGCGTCGGCTTTCTGCGGCCCGGCGGCGTAGAAGGCGAGCTCGCCCGTGTAGCAGCCGTCGGCGTCGACCGCCGCCTCGCTCGCGATCGTGGCGTCAACGCCGAGATGGCGACCGAGGGGCTGGACGATCTCGATCGGCGATGCCGAGACGATGACAACCCGTCGACCGGCCGAGTGGTGGTCGTCGATCAGGTCCATCGCCTCGTCGTAGATGATCGGCTCGACCACGCCCTCAAGGGCGTCGTTCACGATCGCGACGACCTCGGCCCGCGACCAGCCTTTGGTCAGGCGCAGTACCGCAGTGCGGATGCGGTCGAGTCGTCGGTCATTCGACCCCAGGATGAGGTAGATGACCTGGGCAAGAACGACCTGGGCGAGCGGACGCCCTTTGAGGAGGCCCTGTTTGCGCAGTGGTCCCCCGAAAGCTGCCATCGCGTCTTTGGCGATGACGGTCTTGTCGAGGTCGAAGAACGCCGCCTCGTCGAGGGGCTGCGGCCAGCGCTCGAAAGCATCCGTCTCGGTCAAGGTGCTCATAGGACCAACGTCTCCGATGCCGATGGGCCATCCCCTCGGGCAACGTCCACGGTTCTATCGAACACGGTGTCGGAGGCCGTTACAACTCATTGCGCGGTGTGGACCGTTCACCTCGGTCCTGGGGTGCTGGCCCGATGGGGTCAGCACCGTTATCCTTCGCCACCGTCCCGGAAGGTTCCGTCATGGCCAAGCCGCTTGTGATCGTCGAGTCGCCCGCCAAGGCGAAGACGATCGCGCGCCTGCTCGGCAGCGGGTACGTCGTCGAGTCCTCGATCGGACACATTCGGGACCTCCCCCGATCGGCGGCGGAGGTCCCTGCGGCGTACAAGTCCGAGCCGTGGTCGCGTCTCGGGGTCGACGTTGACAACGACTTCAAGCCGCTCTACGTGGTCGCCCACGAAAAACAGGGTCAGGTGCGAAAACTGCGCGCCCTACTGCGCGAGGCGAACGAGTTATATCTCGCCACTGACGAGGACCGCGAGGGCGAGTCGATCGCCTGGCACCTGTTGGAGGTGCTCTCGCCGCGGGTGCCCGTGAAGCGGATGGTCTTCCACGAGATCACGCGCTCCGCGATCGAGCACGCGATCAACCACCCGCGCCAGCTCGACCGTCGTCTCGTCGACGCCCAGGAGGCACGCCGAATTCTCGACCGCCTCTACGGCTACGAGCTCTCGCCGGTCTTGTGGCGGAAGGTGATGCAGGGCCTGTCGGCCGGGCGCGTGCAAAGTGTGGCGACGCGCATCGTCGTCGAACGCGAGCGCGAGCGGATGCGCTTTCGTTCCGGCGCGTGGTGGAGCCTCACTGGGAGCTTCGCCACCATGGCGGGTGAACCGATCACCGCGGCGCTTACTGCCCTCGGCGGCCGGCCGGTCGCCGAGGGTTCGGATTTCACGTCGAGTGGCGAGCTTGTCCAGGAGGACGGTGCGGTCCTCCTCGAGGCTGGGACGTCATCAGAGCTCGCCGCTTCCCTAGAGGGGGCGTCGTTCTCGGTCGCCGCCCTCGAGACGAAGGCTTATCGGCGTTCGCCGTCGGCGCCCTTCATCACGTCGACGCTCCAGCAGGAGGCGGCCCGCAAGCTCGGTTTCTCGGCGCAGCGAACGATGCAGGTCGCGCAGCGCCTCTACGAACAGGGTCGCATCACGTACATGCGGACGGATTCGACGATGCTCTCGGCGACGGCAGTCGCCGCCGCACGCGCCCAGGCCAAGCAGCTTTACGGCGCGGCCTCCGTACCGGATCGGCCGCGCCGCTACGCACGTCGGGTGAAGAACGCCCAGGAAGCGCACGAGGCGATCCGGCCCGCCGGCGACCACTTCCAGCTCCCCGACGTGATCGCGACATCGATAGGTGCCGACGGGCGGCGACTCTACGAGCTCATCTGGCAAAGGACCATCGCGTCGCAAATGATCGACGCGACCGGGCTCACGGCCCGTTTGCGCATCGTCGGCGCTACGACGGCCCCGACAGCGGTCGTGCCCGCCGGGACGGTGGCGGAGTTCGCCGCCTCGGGCACCGTGATCACTTCGCCCGGGTTCCTCCGCGTCTACCGGGAGAGCGAAGACGACGTCGATGACGCGCGCCGCGACGACGAGGTTCGACTGCCCGCGGTCGAGTCCGGCATGCCGCTCGCGCTCGAGTCGTTCGTCACCGAGGAGCACTCCACCAAGCCCCCCGCCCGCTACACGGAGGCGTCGCTCGTCAAACGCCTCGAGGATCTCGGAGTCGGCCGTCCGTCCACCTACGCGAGCATCCTGCAGACGATCCAGGACCGCGGTTACGTCCGGAAAAGGGGCAACGCCCTCGTTCCCGCCTTTCTCGCGTTCGCGGTCGTCGGCCTCCTGGAGACGTACTTCCCCTCGCTTGTCGACTACAACTTCACCGCCGCCATGGAAGACGATCTCGACGAGATCGCCGCGGGAGCCGAGCAGACGATCCCTTGGCTCGAGCGCTTCTACTTTGGCGACGAACGAGCTGCTGGCGCGGTCGGCGCTCCCGTTCGTGCCGCCACGCTCGAGGGTGGCCAGGGCTTGAAGCAGGCGGTCGTTCGCCATCTCGAGACGATCGACGCCCGGGAGGTGAACTCGATTCCGCTCGGCACCGACGGCGACGGAACGCCGGTCGTCGTCCGGGTGGGACGGTTCGGCCCGTACCTGCAGCGGGGGGAGGACCGCGCCTCGATCCCGGAAGATCTCGCCCCTGACGAACTGTCCCTCGAGCGCGCCCTCGAACTGATCGCGATGCCGTCGAAAGACCGCGAACTGGGGGTCGATCCCGACACTGGGCTCGTCGTGTCGGTTCGGACGGGACGTTTCGGACCCTACGTCCAACTCGGCGGGACGGGCGCGAAAGGCGAGAAGCCCCCGCGGGCCTCGCTCTTCAAGTCGATGACCCCGGGAACGCTGACCCTCGAGGAGGGGCTCGAACTGCTCCATTTGCCCCGTGTCGTCGGTGTCGATCCCGTAACCGGCGACGAAATCGCTGCCCGCAACGGCCGCTACGGGCCTTACCTGCAGCGTGGTAAGGACTCTCGCAGCCTCGAGAGCGAGGAGCAGTTGCTGCAGATCGGTCTTGACGCCGCGCTCGAGCTCTTCGCGCGCCCGAAAGAGCGCCGATTCACACGGGCGAGCGCCACTCCGGGACGGGAACTCGGCCCCGACCCGGAGTCGGGATCGCCGGTCGTTCTGCGTCACGGACGTTTTGGGCACTACGTCACCGACGGGACAGTGAACGCGTCACTCCGGCGCGGTGACGACCCGGACGCAATGACTCTCGACCGCGCGGCCGAACTGCTCGCGGCGCGACGTCTCGCCGGACCGAGGACCCCTCGTCGGACACAGGGCGCGAGAAATCCCGGGGCGAGAAAGTCCTTGGCCAGGAGAATCGCCGTGAAAAAGCCGGCGGCCAGGACGGCCGCGGCGAAGAAATCGACAGTGAAGCCGACGTTGAAGAAGTCAGCGGTAAGACAGTCCGGGTCCAAACGAACCACCGCGAGGACGACCCCGGTGGCCAAGCGCCCACGTGGAGCGGGTGCGAAGCGGCGCTCTGCGAGCTGACGGGTTCGAAGGGACGGCCGCGAACTTCTGGTGTCGTAGTCTCAGAAACGATGGTCGCGCGCGGGAAGTTCATCGTTCTCGAGGGCGGTGAGGGGTGCGGCAAGTCGACGCAAGCGGAGCTACTTGCGACACATCTCGGCGCGCAGTGCACGCGTGAGCCAGGCGGAACGCAGATCGGGGAGTCGATCCGGGCGATCCTGCTCGAGCGGGGGACGGGATCCCTCGACCCGCGGGCGGAGCTGATGTTGATGCTCGCGGCGCGCGCCCAGCACGTCAGTGAGCGGATTCGACCTTGGCTCGATGCCGGGCGCGACGTCGTGTGCGACCGATTCTCGGGCTCGACGCTCGCCTACCAAGGTCACGGTCGCGGCCTGCCGCTCGACGAGGTCGCCGCGGCGAACGACCTGTGTTGCGCGGGGCTCCAGCCCGATCTTGTCGTGCTCCTGGATCTGCCCACCGAGGCGGGAGCGGCGCGTCGAGAAGCGCCCGATGATCGCTTCGAAAAGGAAGACGGGGCCTTCTTTTCCCGGGTCGCCGACGGCTTTCAAGAGATTGCTCGGGGCGATCCCGACCGGTGGGTCATCGTCGACGCGTCGGGGGCCATAGACGAAGTGGCTCGAAGGGTCCGAGCCGCCGTCGCAGAGCGCCTTGGGATGTTTGGCGTGGACGGGGATTCGTGAGGGAGAGCTGAACACGAGAGCGAGACCGGATCCTCTGGGGAGGTCGGCTCCGCCCATTTTCGGTCGGATCATCGGTCAGCCGCGGGTTCGGGAAATCCTGGGATCGTTCGCGGTCTCACCGGTGCACGCCTTCCTTTTCATCGGCCCCCCGGGTTCGGGCAAGCGTGAGGCGGCGAGGGCGTTCGCGGCGGCACTCGTCTGCCCGAACGGAGGGTGCGGCGACTGTCCGTCTTGTCGCGACGTCCTGACGGGACGCCATCCCGACGTGGTGTTCGTCGAGCGGCACGGTGCGTCGATCCTCGTCGACGAGGCGAGAGAAGTCACCCAGCTCGCACTGCGGACGCCGCGCGTCGCCAGCCGACAAGTCCTCGTCCTGGCCGATTTCCATCTCGTCGACCGTGCCGCCCCGGCACTGCTGAAGACGATCGAGGAGCCACCAGCGACGACCGTGATCATCGTCCTCGCCGATGCGCGGGCACCCGCGCTCGTCACGATCGCGAGCCGATGCGTCGAGGTGGAGTTCGTCCCCCTCGACATCGAGAGCATCGGCGACGCGCTGCGTGCGAACGGAGCGACGGAGGAGATCGCGCTGGCGGCGGCTTCCGCGGCGAACGGACGCCTCGACAGGGCGCGATTGCTCGTGGAGGATCCGGGGTTCGCCGACCGCGAGGCGCGTTGGCGTTCCGTCCCCGAGCGGCTCGACGGCACCGGTGCGACAGTGGCGACACTTGCGGCCGAACTCCTCGCCGCGAGCGACGAACTCCTCGTCGTTCTGACGGCGCGTCAGGACGCGGAACTCGCCAGTGCCGACGCGGCCGCCGAGCTCGCGGGAGAAGGGCGGACACCGGGTCGCAAGGCCATCGAGGAGCGCCATCGCCGAGAACAAAGGCAGGTGCGCAGCGACGAACTGCGCGCGGGTTTGGCGACGCTCGCTTCGGCCTACCGGTCTCGGCTCGCGGCCGAGAACCTCCCGGCGCGCCGGGTCGCCTCGCTCCTCAGAGCGTGCGAGGCCATCGATTCCGCCGCGGCACGACTCGCTCGCAACCCGAACGAGACGCTTCTCGTCCAGGCGCTGCTGACCCTGCTTGAGGGGTCGAACTGAACTGAGGGACGAGGGCACCAATCGCGCCGGCGGCGCGCGAAAGATCGTGAGTACCAGCGCCTTACCGGTCGCGCATCGCCTTGAGTCGCGAACGAATCTCCGGCCATTCGGCAGCGATGATCGAGTAGTAGGCGGTGTCCCGCACGGCGCCATCGACCGCCGGTGCGTGTACCCGGCGGATCCCTTCGAAGGTGGCGCCCAATCGCAGGATCGCGGTGCGCGACCTTTCGTTGCGCGTGTCCGTCTTCAAGGTCACGCGCAGGACACCCCAGGTGTCGAAGGCGTAGGTGAGGAGCAGCAGCTTGCACTCGGTGTTGACGACCGTTCGTTGTGCCGACGCGGCATACCACGTCCCCCCGATCTCGGCGACCGTCGGTGGCATGTCATCGGACGGCGCCGCTCCCCTCGTCACGCCAGGTGGCCACGGAGGCGGCCACCGGAAGACCTCGAGGTCCATGAACCGCGTTGCCCCGACGACCCGATCGGTCTCGAGGAACCGGACGGCGAAGGGGACTTGGCGCCCCGAGAGCGACAAGTCGACGTTGTTCTCGACGTACGTCGTCACTTCCTCGAGGCCGTCCGGCACCTCGCTGAAGGCGAACGACGTACGGTCCTCGGCTGCGGCCGCGACGAGACCGGGGATGTGACGGGGAGCGAGGGGCTCGAGCTGGACGAATCGACCCCGCAACGTCGGAGGCGTGAGCACGTGGCCAAGTCTTGTGCATCGGCGGATGCCTGATGCAGGAAAGACGGTCCCGTCAGGCCGATCGCCGGACCTTCTACTTTAGGATCGTGCGTCTGGAGCCTTCCCTGGCGAACCCGGCTGGCTTCGATCGCGTCGCGGGCCCCATCCGAGGCGACGGATCGGTCTAAGTCGGCGATGACCAAACGCGGCTGGGCACTGTTCGTCGCCCTCTCCGTCATCTGGGGACTTCCCTACTTCTTCATCCGGATCGCCGTCCGCGACGTCGATCCGGCGACACTCGTCTTCTTGCGTACGGCGCTCGCGGCGTTGATCCTCCTGCCGTTCGCGATCCACCGTCGACAACTGCGCCGGTTGTTGGACGACTGGCTCGCCGTGCTCGGCTACACGATTCTCGAGATCACGATTCCCTGGTTCCTCCTTTTCACAGCAGAGCAGAAACTGACGAGTTCGCTCGCGGGGCTCGTCGTCGCGACCGTGCCGATCATCGGCGCGGTGATCGCTTGGGGACTTGGCCATGAACGTGTCGACGCGCGGCGGGTATCCGGGCTGTTCCTCGGCTTCGCGGGCGTGATCCTTCTCGCCGGCGTGGGAGTCAAAGGACCGGATCTGCCATCGATGTTCGAGGTCGTTCTGTGCGCTGTTGGCTACGCGACAGCGCCGGTGATCGTCAGCCGGCGGCTCGCCAGGGTACCGAGTTTTGAAGTCGTCACGGCATCCATGCTCGTGACGGCGCTCGTCTACCTGCCGTTCGGTCTCACGCACCTGCCAAGTCGGTTCCATGCCGAGCCCGTGGAGTCGATCGCAATCCTGTCGATCGTGTGTACCGTGCTCGCGTTCTTGGTGTTTTTCGCGCTCATCAGGGAGGTCGGTCCAACGCGTTCTGTCGTCGTCACTTATCTCAACCCGGCCGTCGCGCTGTTGCTTGGCGTCGTCGTCCTCCGGGAGCCTTTCACTCTCGGCATCGCGATCGGCTTCCCGGTGATCATCGCCGGTTCGGTGCTCGCGACGTGGTCGAAGGCGGCTCCAGTTAGTCCTGCTCTCGCCCGCGACCCCTAGGAACCTGCTCTTTGAGGCGAGTCGTTACGGTGATCGATCGGCCTTTCGACGCCGACGAGCTGGACTCTTCCCGAGCCCTCGACGGTGATCGCCGCGGCGGGTTGTCCACGGTGGGCGCTATCCCCGCCGCACGCCCTCCCCCCCGGCGGAAGTGCTCCGATGCCGCTTCTTCGACCAATGGCGATAGAACCGGAGAGCGCCATGCCGGCAAGCTCGAGGCTCTTGTCCTTCTACATCAGTCGAGCCGCCCGAGGATGGCTCTGCAGTCCCTGAGCGATCCGACACCACCGACCGAGCGTGATCAAACCGGATCGGTTGCCGCTGCCCTGGGGATCAGTCGAGCTGGCCTCTTTGACCAGATCGCTGACATGTATGTGCCTTGATGGGAGTTGCCGAGAAGATCACAGTCCTCTAACGATCTCTTAACCGCTGACACAGCACGACGTGTGACACTTTCGCGAGATCGAACGGGGAGGTCCCTATGCGCAGCCCAAGTGAAGTGCTCGTTCGTGGGCGCGTCCTCGCGTCGGCTGGACGCGTGTTCGTCACCGTGGGCATCGTGATCGGGCTCACAGCAGCCTTTTGCGGTGCGGCATACGCGTCGGGAGCGAACCTCCGCCATGGGAGCTGTCGTGGCGGCCGCCACGGCGTCACGGGCACCGTGACGAGTGTGCCGAGCGACAGCACCACCCTCCCGAACAGCTTCTCGATCTCCACACGGTCCGGCTCGGCGCTGACGGTGGACGTCACCTCGACGACGAGCTATGTC